>WNFQ01000905.1_pt1 | contig 20589 bp, 23 predicted proteins | sample 5400171 | NCBI WGS metagenome assembly WNFQ01 (sample SAMN13153356, study PRJNA577476) | soil metagenome | isolation source: 20 cm soil under Madrone tree | place: USA:California | collected 2016-06-14 | reverse complement strand
TGAGATTTGAAATAACGTCCGACGTTGGGATGACCAGGGGGGTTGGAGACTTGAAGACGGTGAAAATCTTCGCAGCAAGGGTGAGATGAAGGGCCATTGTCATTGGTGCATCTTGCTCCCGCAGCAGACGGTCAATGAATCGAGTAGGAATGGCGTCGCGAAATTGATATTGGGTCCACTCGGCCGCCTTTCCTGCCAACCAGCAGCAGTGACCCTCTTTCTCCCACCCATTGATTTCGTCCAGACTCGCTATGACGGCCTGCATAACGGAGAGGATCTGCCCCCCACTGGAGTGATCGAACAAATGAGATAAAGCACGAAGACACGCGCCAGATACATCAGTCTTTGTCGGCCCTCGCTCTCTGTCGATGTGCAAGTGAATTGATGCCGCACGCCTCTCGACGATAGGGCGTGCCCTGAATTCGTCCAGGTATGGGGAAAGAGGCTTCTGTCTCAAATTTTCAGACCTGAAAATTGCACAATCAGAGGCGGCTTCGAACAGAGCACGAACTCTACGAACTCGTCCTCCAGCGCAGACAATTCGACTTCTTGTAAGTTGCTCAGAAGTGCTGGAATAAGGGTGGCAACTTGGACGTTGAAAGTAGAGGAGCTATACAGTGCCTCCGACGTTACCACGCTGGTGAGAGCCGCGAGGCCGACAAGTCTTATTCTGTGGCCAGCTTAAAGGTGACGACCATCCATTAAACGTCGGGGCATACCTATTCGTAAAGTCTGAATCACCGGTGGGAGAACTTGCTCTACTCATCGTTGAGAAGCGCTGAAGGACAGAGAGATAGTCATTGGTAACAGCCTGGTCTACGCCTACTAGACGACCGTCAGTGAAAGTCGTCCAAGCTACGAACTACCGGACATTAGTTGTGAACTTCATGGATCCGTATAAGGAGACTTGCCAAGTTGGCTGCTTTAACAGAGACTTCGATATCAGAAGGAAAGGCGGACACGACAGTGTCAACAGAAGCGAGGAGTGAGGAAGTGAGAAGAGAGATGTCGCGTCGACACTCAGTTGCGAGAGCTTTAAATATAGACAATGAGATAAGGAGAGACCTAAGGACTGATGATTGACCAAGGATATGCTAGCTGAAAGGTGATGACTCACGCCCGAGAACGAGGATTATTTGGGAGGGCCTTCCGAGCTTCCAACTTGATTCTCTTCTGGAGCTCTCCGCTCAATTTTTGGATTTTCCCGGGCTTGTTCGCGGCATAATATGTCAAGCGGGAAAGTTCTTGGGCATTCGGATGATAGTGAGGACCAGATGTGACGAGAGAGGCAGAAGGAGGATAACAAGCAGCGATTAGTTGTACATGATTTGGAGAAAAGAAAAGACGCATTTGGAGAAAGGAGAGTTGTGCTGAGGTGGAGAGTAAGTTGGGACACGTGCCCGTCTCCGTCAGGGGCCGCCGCAGTAGACTTTCTTTCAAATCCTCTGATGACAAAATGATGATTAACGACTCATATATCGCGGGTATCGCGCGATATGAAAACTGGCCATCCAGCACAGAATGTGTTATGGGGTTTCCATTAACGACTACTACTACTTGTGAGGCGTAACAGTCCATTCAGGTACATGTCCTGGCTGTATCGCTTCAAGTTCTCAAATGCTTCCCTAAGCATGTCGTACGCGGAGAAGTGCATTGGACCACCGCACTTCTCATCCCTTGATACGCTGAATACCGTGCCCGCAGGTGCATCCACAGACACAAATAGCTTTTGCTCTTCCACCCCCTGCCGCTGGCGCTATTGGGACCATCAGAGCCAGTTGCCTTCCTCACTGCACACTCGAGCCGAAGTTCAGATATGGAGATGAGGACAGCCTCGACGAAGGAGAGCACCCCATTATCGGTGACATTACTTTCCCCACAGAATGCCTTTTGATCTTGAACCGCATGGCATCAGGAGGGTCAAGAAAATCGACGTTCGAGTCTGGGTCAGAGAGGACATTTTGCCTCCTGCCAGGCCCAGGACTATCGCATTCATGAGGTGGGCACGCTTTGCATAGCCAAGGCGTGGAAGGTAGAGCTCCTCAAAAGTGAAAATTTTCCGCTGCATATACACCCCATTGTCATCAGAGGTGGGTGACAGACACCGCACAGGGTGGATAGGTGCTCACGCACCTGGTCAACACCGCCAAATTGGAAGTCCGCATCTAAGTATTGCTCATCAGCCTTTTTGGCATCATGCTTGGTTACGGTCAGAATGCCGATTGATTCAAAGACGGCAAGGAGGACAAATTTGTAGTATTTGGTACGATATCTGATGAGTTCATGAGGAACCTTCAAGTTGTCGAGGAAGCCATGAATGTCTACGGATATATGCATCGGGTTCCGTAGTGTGACAATCATATATATGCCTTCCAGCGAGCAAGATCTTGACGTGCCCAGCCGAGGGTCAGCTTTGTGGATGTAAGGAACATGTTGTTTGGCGCGCTCACCTCGACATCCGCTCACAAAAAGTCTGAAACCTTGTTAGCCTTCCATGGGATATGGTATGTATCTATCTGGCAGGTCGGTTTTCTTGAGGTCACAGACCTTGTCCATGTACTGTAAATTAAGACGTGAAGGAAATGTCAGGTTTGTTGTCGAGTCTAATTAGGAAAGTCACAAGGTTGAACGTTGAACGTTGAGCTGAGCACCGAATGCGATTGTATCTCAGACATCCGATACACATCGCGAATAGGACTCCCAAACCCACTCTGGTTTCCATTATCCAGCGTCGTGCGATGTCCAATAGGTCTTACAAGGATGCTATTGATCTCCTGAACACCCTGCAATCCAACGCTGCGACGCTGGATGCTGTCAAGGCTTCGGGCGGGCGGACCAACGGCCTGGCTATTCCGGAGATGATTGAATACTTGGGGAGAATTGGCTACAAGGTGAGGTGCTTGTCTATCAACTAATTTCGAGGCTTTACATGTGTGTCAGCAAGGCGATCTTAGTGCCCTCAACATACTTCATGTGACTGGAACGAAGGGCAAAGGTTCTACTTGTGCCTTTATAGACTCCATCCTTCGTCATACGAAACCAGAGTGGAAAATCGGTGCGTTGCACTTGATCTGTATGAGTCTATCGCCATTGATGCTTAGTGCTCTGTGTAGGTTTGTATACCTCACCACATCTAGTCGCAGTGCGAGAGCGAATACGGATCAATGGGGTTCCCGTATCTGAAGAATTGTTTGCAAAGTTCTTTTTCGATGTATGGGATCGCCTGGAAGAAAATCAACAAGTCTGTTTCCCTTCCATTGAGAATATATAAATATGTTAACGCTAGGATTCAACGACAGATATCAACACGGACACCAATGCCAATGTATTTCAGATTCCTTACGCTCATGGCATTCCACACGTTTTTGACCTTGAAGGCTAGTGTTCATCATTGTAGATTAAGGTTACGAAACAATGACCACCAACTAGGTCGATGCTACTATACTCGAAGTTGGCGTAGGTGGCACCTACGATTGCACCAACATCGTTCCTCGGCCCATTGTCACTGGGATATCGTCTCTTGGTATTGACCACGTTGGTGTGCTCGGGAAGACGGTCGGAGAGATTGCCTGGCAGAAAGGTGGAATTTTCAAGGTCAGTGTCATGGCAACAGTGCACCATCCCTCGTATGAAAATGCACTTAGGAAGGCGTTCCAGCGATAACTGTAAACCAACCACGAGAAGGCATGGATGTATTGCGGCAACGGAGCGTAGAACTTAAGGTTTTGAGAATGGTTGTCAACGTGGCCAGGTCTCGTTAACACTTGGAACAGGCATCCGAGTTCATCGTTGTGCCTCCAATGCCCGAGCTATCAGAAACTAGATTAGGTAAATCATGAGGCCGTTGCATCCTTGCTAGCTTTCTGTCCTAATACAACGTGTGTAGGTCTAGCAGGGACTCATCAAGTCATGAACGCCGGACTTGCCGCAATACTCTCCCAGAAATTCCTCGAGCTGAAGGGATCAACTACACCCCAAAAGGCACTTCCAGGCATCTTCATCGAGGGGCTAAAAGCCGCACGATGGCCTGGAAGATGTCAGACCGTCAGCGATCCGACCTTTCCGCTAATAGTGTGGTTCTTAGATGGTGCCCATACGGTAGAAAGTCTTGAATGCTGTATCGAGTGGTTCGCAAGCCCCACGGCCGCCTTGAGACTCGTATCAGTGGGGTAAGATCTCCCCTCCTACACGCTACATGATGGCCGAAAGCGTTCATTTCTAGTGGAGCAAATCCGATTCGTGTCCTTATATTCAATTGCACCCATGGGCGATCTGGAGCGTCGTTTCTGGAGACTGTACTGGCAAAGATCAAGACACAACTTCAAATACATGGTTCCGGGGAGGATCCTCGCACGTTCTTTGACAAGGTTGTGTTCTGTACGAACGTCACCTACGCAGACGGTCACTTTAAAGGAGGTAAGATGAGATCGTTTCTGGCCCCTGGTGCCGCTGACACTTACCATTTTCCTCAGACCTGACTGCTGTTTCTATTTCTAAAGACAACCTGGAAACACAAGAAGAGCTTGCCGAGGCATGGACATCGTTGTTGCCCACCTTTCCGAAAGAGAACGTACATGTTCTGTCGTCCATTGAGCACGCCGTCGGCGTTGTCCGAGAAAAAGCTACCAATGGCAGGCCAGTCGAAGTTCTCGTAATGGGAAGTTTACATCTGGTCGGTGGCTTGATTGAGGTAGCTGGGCTGTCAGATGTCGCTTTATGATTCTTGACACATGAGAGGGCTACTGGATTTCGGTTTTCTTACATCTGCCTTAAACAGGTACTGGTCCTAACACTTATTTCCACGTAATCTACAACGATTCCCAGCACAATAGAATCCTCGCTTTCGACTTGTGTTAGATAGTAGTGAATCCGCGGATTTAGTTGACAGCCGGAATGCCATCTTCTTGCGATCTTTACTGTGCGCTGCTGGCTCTGCGACAGACAATCGCTTAATGAAAGTCAAATACTTCGACGGTCATGCTGTTAACTTTCTAGGTGCGGCGGCACACAAAGTCAAGTGATATAGGTGCACATGAGCCAAGAATTTCTAATAAATTTATAGCGATCGTACTGTATAGACTTCGAAGACAAGTAGTACATATTGTTATACGACGCCCTATGGCGGATAGGTGGTGGGAGACTCTGCCATGGATCTGAGAAGGGCAAGCCTCGAAGTTAAGGCAGACTCTTCGGAGGGGTGTGTTAGCATCGGGTCGAAGTTCTCCGCCTGTCCAGTTACCAGCTTGCTTTGGCCAAAAGACTGGGTTCGTTCAGGTTCCAGTGCGTCACAAGACACTGCTTCCCGAGTCCCAAGTAGAGCCTTGGCCCTGTCCAATATTGCCGCCCTCGTCTGGCTGATAGGCTGGAGGGTTCCAACCGTATCCGTTCGTCTTTGTTTCCTTCTCCGTTGAGCATCTGCCACTACACCTTCGAGATATGTTTGCGGGGCATCGTTTACGGGTTCAGAGAAAGGCGGCCTTTGATCATTTGTCTTTGAATGTCGCAACTTGAGGAGCTCTTTTCTGATGAGAAGCTGGAGCGTACTTGGATTTATCCCCTTCTTCCGTGCGCAGGTGGTCATGTGGGACGATTTCTGAGCGACACTCTTCCGGACGGTCCACTGAACGTCGCAGGAGACACATCTGAGAAGAGGACCAATGTCGAGTTTGGCGACGCTGGAATCCGGTTGAAAACTTCGACTGCGCCCCTCGACTTTGCCTTGATGAACTTCGGATGTTGGTTCTGATCGGCTACGTCCTGCTCTTGAAGAGTGAGACACGTTGTTGGACGCGGGACCGGCCTGGCGGTAGGCAAGATGACCCAAACAAGTGATAATATTCGACTCAGACGGCGTCTCTAGTATGGTAACATCGCCACTCGGGATAGGCTGTGGTGAAGGAGTGCGCAAAGCACGTGGGCGACTGTCCTCAGGTAGAACTGGGGACGAGGATCCTGAGGATGGTTTGGAAGAGCTCCCCTTTGTACCATCTGACATATGTATCAAGCTCCCCAGTAAAGTCAAGGAAGACCACAGTGTACTGACCTATAATGTCAATGACGACGCTCTCCGTATGACCTGTGGTGACCTTTGCACTGACTCCATCTAAACCCTCTGAACATAATGGGCCAGGGCTTGTAGGAATGTAGCTGAACGGGGAAGAACCATGGGCAACAATAGTAGTTTGAAGTTGTCTCTGACGAGTTCTTCGTTTTTTGGTCTCAGCAACTTGAAGCTTGATCCGCTTCCTTTCTGGTTCTGAATCTTCGACGTGATCCAAGTCAATACTGGCGCTAGTTTTGGTAGCGGCCATGGATCGAATGGGCCGTACAAGACCGAGTCGGAGTGCGGCTGCGCGACCGCGTTATTTACGGTTGTTGATGACACCGGGTGGCTTACCCGGTGCCCTGGGTGAGAAAGGCGCCTTTCTTTCGTCCCTTCCATTGTACCCATGAACAACGATCCCGTTCAGCATGCATCCATACAAGAAGTATATGCAGCTGTCGCGGGCGCAGCGTCTCAGAACCCGAAGGAAATGAGCGCGTCGGCTGCACGCTTAAAGGATCTAATTGACCAGCCAGGGACGCTAGACTTACTTCAGCAGATTGCCGCTCAGAGAACGGCACCTCTCCATATTAGACAGCTGAGCATCATCCAGGTAAAGAATGTCGTGTCCACTCTTTGGAGATCGCGAAGGTCAGTAGGCCTCGTGCGATGTCTTCTTCCTGGCACATGTCCAAAACTCGGTTTTCTGCATGTTAGGCTCGTTCTGGACGATCAGAGGCCAGCGATCAGGAACCGATGCTTGACACTGCTCGAGGAGGAAGATGACGTTGTAAGATACGTTGCCCTTCTACCATTGCCGGATTGGTAATTTGGAAATGAAGATCGGCAAAAGCAATGAAGTAATTATCGCAAAGATCGCGCGCTCCGACTTTCCCCATAAATGGTGGTTCTCTCGCTTGTTTTCATTCCAGCGTGAATTGTTGCTAAATTCTCTCAGGCCATCTTTGGAACCAGACATCATGACTCCAATCACGCACCATCTTAGCCAGAGGTTGTCTTCGCCGGACTCGGATCCTGCTGCCTGTCGTATTCTTCACAAATCCCTTCGCGCATTGAACGCCATCCTGAAAGAGCTATCTCACATTAAAATGATGACTAGTGTCAAAACACTGGGCCAGGTATGCAGCCGTATAGCATATCACTTGCATGCAACAGCAAGTAACTCGTCATTATCAGCTCATCGCTCGCGTTCACTCTCCGCTTTCTGAAATTTATGTTCAATTAATCCAGCGACTAGGCCCGTCCATCGCCATTGCAAACCTTAGCTTTCGTAGAACTGCTGAGGACCTTCTGTTCGCACATCTTCTATACAAGATTATCATGAAAATGGCTGTTTGGGTCTGGCCCAAGTTACGCGACCCTACGATATCCCCGCTGGAGCCATGGGTATGTATATTATGCCGGACTTGCGCAGTATTTATTGACATCCTTAGTTTAATGAAGTGTTCCGGTATTCTGCTACTCAGCTTCGCGGTCTCTACGAGACTCGTATTGGCCTTCTCATGGATCTGCGTTCAGCTGTTGTGCTTCCTGATCCTATTGCAATGCGTTCTCTGAACGTAATATACAAGTCTGTATGCACGTTTGGCAAGTTTTTCAGGAGACTACAACAGATCGACGTTGCCCGTTTCGTGGAATTGCCACTCTGCAATGACCTAGTACTATATTACTGGGAGAAGGTTGTTCAGGCTAATGCTTCAGTAGAACTCATCGAGGGTATGCTAGTGGGGACTCGAGGGAATCGCGGCCGCTAAATATCTCCTAGACTCCGAAACTGCCGTATTCCCTGTTCGGATTCTTGTCGCTGGGATGGTCCTGTTCAAGGAGAGTCTCGCCCAATGGTCCCCAGCGCGGAAGGCAAAGACTGAGAATAGTTTAAGCAAGTGTCCGGCTCATCCACCATTTTGTTCTCACTGACACATCCTCAGCCCTTTCGCGGGACTTTGTGGAAAATGCTGTTACATTTCTCGTTTCTCGTTTCATGCCGCTCAATCCGAAGGATCTTGAAGGTTGGATAATGAACCCTGAGGAGTGGGTCAACACCGAGGATAAGGACGACGAACAGTGGCAATTTGAGATACGGGTGAGCTTGAAACCCGCCGCCCCACCCGCATGTCTCTCAGTGAGTCGATAGCCTTGTGCGGAGCGAGTTCTCATGACCTTTGCGAACCAATACCACGAGTTTGTTTCCCCACTACTTGTGAAGGCATTTGCCAACGTCAATGGTAGGAAGCCGTTTCGCACGGCGATATCAAGCTTTTTGCTGATAAGTCATTGAAGAGCGGCCGCCTGCCGGTTTGCAAGATATCGTACAAAAGGAAGCGGTATACTGCGCAATTGGCAGGTGTGCTCACCGTTTGAGGGATAATTTAGATTTGTCTTCGTGGATAGAGATCGCAAAAGATGAAGCGAAGAACACTAGCGAAGAGTACGTCGATAAAGGCTACGCTTCATGGAAATGTTGAGCGATCACCCCTTGAACAGCTACCTCATCATTCAAAGGCGAATTGTCTGGCTTATAGGTCGATGGGTCTCTCAGGACTGCTATCCTCCGACAGACCCTCGAATATGGCAGATACTTCTTCATCTGCTGACAGCGAAAGGTACAGGGACGGTAGTGGTTAGGTTAACCACTGCGAGTGCGCTGCAGCAATGCGTCGATGTAAGTCTCAGATAATATAAAACTCGTGTATCTCCACAATAATATGTTATTGACAGGCAACCCTGTTCGATCTGAATGTTTTCGTTCCATTCTTGGTCCCCACAGTGGCGGAGCTTCTCAGATTAATCGATGAAGTTGATACGGTCGAGATGAAGAATAAGCTAGCGGCTTGTCTGAACACGATGCTCGACAGGGCGAAGACGGAGGTCCTCTCATCCCAGAGATTTATGCATTCCGGTTTGATTGATCATCGTACAGATTGCTCCTTCGGTCTCTTTGATTATTTCTGCTTTTCCGCAACTATGTAAGTTGGATCTCTCGAGAATATACCGCGACTCTTAATCAGAACTTACCAAGGGCTTTCTGCTGCGGGGGAATCGCACTTCAAGATAACGCTTTTACGGATGATGACTGCCCTCATCACCGTGAGTTTATCTGTTCCTGTATCCGAGTACTTGCTGATCCGGCGAGTTTCAGGCTACTGGACAGCAATCAACTCTACTGGCCACCATAGTTGCTCCCCTTCTTGAGGAGTGTTTGTCTCCCGTGGTGGGCAGGACTATTACGCTCATGCTGTACGATTAATTGACCCATGCTAGTTCGTCACGGAGCTTGAAACGGATGCACTGCAGCTGTGGATCACCGCACTCAGAAACGCTGCCGCGTTAGGTACTGCAAGTGGAGAAGCAAGCTTATTGGACCTTTTCCCGAAAGTGATAAGCCTGCTGATCGACAACTGGGGCGTGTTGGGCAGCACTGTTGACATCTTAGAAGGTTATCTTCTACTTGATGCCAACGCTGTCCTGCAGGTTTGTCAAGTAGCCATGACCATCTACAAGCTAGATTGACGCCATCATCTTAGAGACACGCTTCCCAGCTCTTTAATGTAATCCAGCAACCTCTAGCTAATGCGGGCGCGAATCAAGCAAGATCCTTGTTGGATGCCGTATCGTTGTTACTGCAGCTGGCTTATCCTTCAACTTACTCAGAGTCACTTCACTCAAGCGGCTTTTTCTCGTCGTTAATAAAAGCGATTGTAGAAGACAAGGTTCTTAACACTGTCTCGCCATTGGTCAAGAATCGGCTAAATCAGACAAACAGGCAGACGTGTTCATTCTCACCCGTCACGTTGAAATCATAGCTCGCCTCACCCTAATAGACTCACGAGTTTTTCTTCAATATATGAGTGCGGCAGCGAATAGGCTAGGAAAACCAGAGACCGAATTGTGGGAGGGGCTACTAGATCAATGGCGGCAGCGGGTAGGTACCCCGAAATCGTATCCGAGGAAATGATACTTTCCAGTACTTTGTTATAGTTCGACAACGTTTCAGAGCCCCGCTACCGCAAACTCTACGCCATGGGACTTGCTGTCTTGGTCTCCACAGGAAGGTCTGAAGTCCTGGAACGACTCCATAGCGAAGTCTTCGACGTTTGGACCGACGTGTTTGCTGAGTTGAAGGAAGTACAGAGACAGCAGCAAGACGATGGAATTGGAGACGCACCGTAAGATTTCGCTTTCGAAGTACATTTGTTTGCTGACTTTTAACACTCGGTCCTACAGTACCATCCTGACAGCGTATTGGGACCAGCCAGCGCCTTCCTTCTTCAACGGCTCTGAAGATACTCCAGAATATGATCGCCGGAAGAATGTAAGCCTGTTATATGCCATAGCGCAGACAGTTTAACGGTTGATCACCCGATAGGTTTATGAGACGGATCCCGTGCGCACAATCTTGCTCTCGTCTTTTATCGCAGAGCGTTTGAGGGAAGCGGAAGTTGCATGCGGAGGGACGCAGGTGATGCAGACTCGGTATCTGGCAAAGGCTGATCCCCCAGTGCTCCAGCACCTCATGCGTGAAATCTTTGGGTCGTAACGTAATGCATGCTCAAGTAGTTCAGTCTATAATAACCACTAGTACAATGTTGGGGATACTAGATAGTACACCACCACACGAATAAATGAGATAACCTTCACAAAGGTCAACCCTCATTCTGACCGCTCCTCGTCGCTACCACTACCCCAGCTTCGGCTCCCTGCACTCATCCCACTAACGCCGCTCAAACTACTGCTACCCATTTCATCGAAGTAATCACTACCCCATTCTTCAGCACTCGCGTCATCGCTTTCAGTTACCCAATACATGTTCACGACGTGAAAACGTTCAGCACCAAGCACGAGCATACCACATCGCGGACACTCCCATGGTCCCCCACCTTCATCTGCTGTGCGCAGCATCCTCTCAGCAACACATGTATAGCAGTAAATGTGTCCACAGGACGTGCGATAAGGTGTCGTGAGCGGGTGCGCGGGAGGCTCACCCTTCCTCGTTGCAGGGCGTAAAGCAGAAGTCCACTGAGGCTGAATATCGACAACAAGCTCATGCGTTGGGCCCGCAATGTCCAGCGTCGTCGCAGTAGCGCTTTCATAACATATCGCACATTCGTCCTCCGGGAGGTGCGCGAATTTTCCACGTCTGGGGAACTGAACAGTCTTCTGCCACATGTCGTAGGCAGCAAGACCGAACGCCGAACTTGCGGAGGACGGAATCACAGTGCGGAGTGTATCCAGTGGATGCATTATGGCGCCCACTGCTGTCCCGGCCACATGTCGGAGTTTGCGGTGAGGAAGGAGGGGAAGGAGAAAAATGAGGAATTCCTGTTCTGGACAGTCAGCAGACCTGGTCTACGTCTATTGACGCGGGAGTGTATGTATGTGGACATACCGTGAATGCATGCCATACCATCTGGCGATTCATAAAATCGTAGCTGACGTTGCGCTGCACCAGTCTCCTGGACGGTACGAGTTTCATGCCCAGCAGGCGATCCACCGTAGTGCGGTATCTACAAGGCAAAAATGGTTCAATTTCAGTCTCGCGATCAGGGGCTCATGTCTTACTGTCCATCCCAGAGAAACACGATAAAGCTAGCGAGGGCGATCGCAGCGTGAGTGGTCTCCAACTTGGTCATCAGCTCCCAAGCCTTTCTTCGGCGATCCGAGCTTGGGGCATCAGGCCAGGCTTTAGATAGGGCGTGCCTGCGTAAACGCGCGTGTATGTAGGGCAAGACCACCGTCAAGGCTCCATGTATAAGAAGAGTCTTCCGGGGCAACGTAGACGCTTCAGGACGGGGACACACATACACACAGTCAGTTTCTCAGGCGTTAACAGCAACGCGGCACCGTGACAAAAGTAGCACATACAATGAACGCGGCCACTATTTGCCGACGAGTGAGTATATATGTATTTGAGATCTTGTAATTTGGCACCATACGATGCTTCAGTCGCCCAGACGGACAGCCTGTAGAGCGTTAGTTGAATGAATAATGATAGTTCTGGCTCAACGCGCGACTTGAGAGTGGCCTGTACGCGAAAGCCACGCCCATCAGAGGCCTCCCGGGGTACAACCAAAGAAGGAATAGTCAGATGCGGAGGACGTACGTTGACTAGGCCGAGGGCCTTGCTGAGTGGGTCTCGGAGTAGATTGACGAGCTCGATGTCGAGCAGTTCTGCGTCGAGCTGCCCGACACGCAGGATACGAGACGCAACGGGCGAGGTCGTACTTGCTAAAGACCGCTCTGCGTTGCTAAGCGTTGACTGGGCATCGTCCCATAGCTGTTGCCATGATGCGGGTTGAGTCATTAAACGTGGTCGCCGTTGAGGACTACGTGGTTCCTTACCCTCTCGTGTCTGACCTAGCCCTCACAAGTACAGCACCTCACTTTTCAGAACAAGTCTTTACAGTAAAATAATCTAGTACTTGCGAACTGTTCGTAATTGCAGATTGAAGGGGAATGAGGCATACACTCGCATGTCAAAAGCTTGGCGGTACATAGTCATTACGCTGTATTTCCCCATGACACATGACGCGGACACTGGCAACTGAAGGAAAGCACGACGATATCACAGGGCATGCGCCACCAACTAGTGGGCCCTCCTGCTTTCCTGGATGATAGTGCCAAGCTCCTCAAGCTTGCGCTTCGAACGAAGCAAAGTCCCAAGCTACATCACACAAGCGAATCAACGAAACATCGGAGGCAGACACACTCTAAGGGAGACATACCCGCTTTTTAGTGAGTTTTCGTGCCTTCTTGTCCTACAATTTGGCAAGTGCACAAAAAAGGGTCAGCATAATCATTTTGGGTTTCCGCGCGCGCACACACTTTTGAGTTTCTCAATAACTCCATAACCCGGCGTTCATATGCTGAGAAACCAGCAACCTCCCGGACAATGGACCGGACGAACTTGGTCTTTGCTGATAGATGGCCCTTGCGGTGGCTCGGCTTAGCGGCCTTTTCGATCGAGGTAGTGGGATGGCCGTGCTTGAGGCCACGGCGGGTGTCTACAGCACGTCTCCATCCGGTGTCCTTCTTGTACAAAAAAATACTCACCGTTTCTTGCCATGTTTCTATGATGAAAGGCTTGCTCGACTGTATCCGTGATTGCGATCTATTCGTCGAGTGGCTGTTAAAAATGTATAGTTGATGACCTCATGGGTTCTCACGCGATAAGTTATGTAGTATGTCAATGCTGGTGGTATCATATAAAGCTCCACAGTATGTATTCTACCGAGACAAAAATTTAAACTTAGACCGATATCAGCTGGCCCACTGCCGGTCCTCGTGAATTTGAACCACGAGCAGAGAAACCCGAGCCTGTTGTCATCGCGTGTACCAGCGGTTGATCAATTGGATCATCCGTTTTGGCCGTACCGTGGTGACGACTTCCTCGAGTACCCGCTGTTTTTGTTTCCTCTTCCTCTTCTCCCTCCTCATCGTCATCGTCATCGTCATCATCCGCATGATCCTTTTCCAGATGTCAATAATAAGCATAGCACAATAAAAGACGCGACGCACCGGGTCAAAGTCTTCCATCCGTCGATCTTCCTCAGCTTCACCATCAATCCCGTCGTCGTATTGATCCTCTTCGTCGTCTATCCACCGCCCTCTCCAATCGACTTCGTCCAGATCTTCGGGCGATTCCGGTCTTATTCGCATCCATTGCATTCTTGGGCCGGATTTCGCCCTCTCGCTGACTTTAAAGCCGTAAATTCGGGGAAGATATACTTTTCCCGCGGCACGTTTTTGACCGCCATGCGGGTTGGGATTGACGAATGGTGCTTGCTGAGAAGAATTACTGCCTGTTACGCTGCGCGGTGACCGAGACGGCGACATAGAACCTGATGACGATGGTTGTTTCCAGAACGGTGCGGGCATAAGTTCTCGATAGGTCTGGAAGAAAAGATGGGCGAATGTAGTGCCAAAGAAAGCACCTGATAATGTAGTCAGCACGTAATTAATAAAAATACTTGGCAGACGAGGAGGGAAACACACCATCAACGCCTTGGAAACGGCTGCTTGCGGGGACGTAGATGTCATTGCAGTTGGGACAAAATAATTTTACTGTCTCCAGTCCTGGTAGGTCTGATCGCCCACATGGGACAACGTTGCAACCCATACAATACACGCGTGGACACGAGCCAAAGATACCAGCTTCATACTTTTCCGCCTGAAAGCATTTGGGTTCATAATTATGACTATAATACTGAACTAGGGGGGCTCACTGACCATCGCGTGGAGTCCAGCTCTCGTAAGCACGTAACGTTGGTGCACAAGCCCATACAACAATTCTGCGGATGCTTCGACAATCGAGACATCAGGGATCTTAGCAGAGTCTTCGTCTAGGACGTCGTTAGGGAGATTGAACTCTGCTCAGATGTGTGAGGAAACACACCTGGCTCAACATCCAAAACCATCTCCATCGCTTCTTTCCAGAACGGTACCATCGCGTTGAGCCCAGTGAGATTAAAATCGTCTTCGATAAAATCTTCTGCGACTTCGCAGAAATAATCATGGCCGGGTAAGGAGCAAAACCAGCTAATCCATGTCAAGGATGACGTAGGCGTCGACGATGCTGCCGAGTGAGACGACGCGATTGGGAAGGCATCAGTCAGGGTGCGACAGATCGCGACACATGGCAGGTAGAATTGAGGGGAGGGATGGTCGAGATGATTAGAGTACGTTAGTGGGAAAGGGTTGTTGTACACGCACTGTAACCCTCTTGTTCTTCGGCCTCTTCCATTACTTCATCACCTTCGCCAGTGGCGCTCAATAACTCATCTTCTGGTACCTCGGGCTGGCTTGTATCTAAGGGAGGCTGGTGTTGAGGTCGTCGGGACATGGTGGAGTAGGAAGGAAAGTCGTGGGTTGGATATATCGCACAGAGCAGAGGAGCAGGTCAATTTGCACTCCGACAACGTGTTTGCGATTTCGTCAGATTTAGAATAACGTCTTCCACTTCTCACAAGATCGGCGTACAACTAATCTGCGCACTAACCCTCCCTGTCCACACCGCTGATCCCAGTACGAGTACCATGAGTACTTGCCCTACAACGACAGAAATCGTCCCATACAACAATCCTTTCCAACTTCCCAGCACTCTCAGCTCTGAGGCAAATGTGCTCACCGTCGTGAGGCATCCACAATATCCATCATCCAACCCCTGTAATATCGAGCACGCGACCGGGGATACTGGAGGCCGTAAACCCTGCAAGGCATGGAACATGGCGAGCAACGACGTGCCGGCCTCGTTGGCCACAAGCGTGCCAATGGGTAGGAATTTTAAACGTGGGTTCAGAAGGATAGACAGCACGTAGCGCGTGAGGGTGCCGGGAAAGCTGAAAAGTAACGCGGCGGTCGCTTGATGGCGGAAGGAGGCCGAGAGACAAAAGTATGCCGGGAAGGTCGCACCGTACACCAGTACAGAGACAATAGACGCCGCGTATTGCATCGCATTGGATGGTGGTCGCAGCTTCGGGACGATGGGTAGGAGCGTCGTACCAATGTGGATACCAAGGAATAGAGATGCCATGGATATCGATAATGTAAAGCAGATTTTTCCGATCCCGTCAACTGCCTGGTCTGAACCGTGAGCTTCCAAAAAGGTGGTCGAAGAGATGGGAGACAGACATCACGCAACCCATTTCGATGGTATTTTCCTTCATTGATCCAAGAAAAGAAAATATCCAACTGCCATCCGGAGAAAGTTGTGAGAGAACCACAGAAACCTAAATACTTTAGGCATCGGAGGCGCGGTTACGGTGGTCTGAAGTCAACGTACCAGTTGTGATCGCAGTGTAGAGAGGGCCGTAACTTCTTAGAGTGTGATCATAAGTAAGACCGACCCTGACATGCAGTAAGAAAGGTCTTACTAGTCCCCAATGGCATCCTTCAGCGGGAGCGCGATCCCCATGATCAAGCACCCTACAGCTTGCGGGTATGCTAGAGGAAATATGCTCTTTCCGTCGTAGGTACCGAGCGCCTGTAGGCCCAGCCTTGCGAGGACACCGAAGACGGAGGCTGGCATGAGTGGGGCAATCACGGCTGGTGAAAATGGGTGGTAAACTCTAGGAAGGCCCTGGGTTGTTTGTTCCAGTACGGTTGGGGTTCGTTCGATACTCGTTAGTGACATTGTACGGTTCGTGCCTGCCATGCTGTGGCGACGCGATGCTGCGTTTGTTTCGCTTGATATGGTTAACATGATGATGGTGCCAGTGGGTGTTGCGTGCACGCGACAAGATTCACATGTAGAAGGGATCCTGACACGTCGACCCCCTTCACAGAGAGAGCTGATATGTCAGGTCTCAGGTCTGAAGCTCGGATGCAGTAAGTTGTGGTGTTGTGGCTGACCGCGCTGACCCCTTATCGCTTCTCTTGAAATCTGCGCATGATTACAAAGACGCTTGACATGAGGATGTACGGTAAGTACCATCATGATAAATGTCATCAGCTAGCTTCCTGTTCCGTGTCTGGGGCTTGCATGTGCTCTCAACGAAGCCTCGATGAACTTGGCGAGTACGTCTCCGCCCTCCTTTGTACTAAAAGCATGGGAGTTTGTCTGTGATCCAAGCTGCGATCAGTGAAGATATGCGTGCCTCACTTCAACATGTATCGAGCACTGCGTTCTTTATCATAATATGTCCGGCTGTTTCATCGGTCTCGCGCACGGGCGGTGATGGAAGTCGTCCGAATTTAGGCGATGTCATCTTGTATAATCGCCCTGATAGAAATCGGATGGGAAGACGACCACCGGCGGCACATTCACGATTTAGTGATTACTAGTGCTGGTGGAATCTGCGACTAAGTGGATGTTTTCCAAGTGGAGGGCGAGGTTATATTTGCGATGCGCATCACGGGTCGTGCCATTCGTCTGCAAATCAGAACCCTCTGACGTTTTGACCGTGGGGCGGGAAGCGGCACTCGCATTGACAAAAATGGCATTAACTCTCGCAGATGGCCCTGAGTGAGCAGAGGGCGGACTACATTGCAAATTCAAGTTGACACGTCTTACGGCATCCACCAAGACCATGTCGCAGTTGGCCGTCGCTGGCGTAGTCCTCCTCGTGTCTACTCTTGTTACTATCATGGTTTGGCCACTTTCCTCTCGTTCTCGCTGGAATCCTAGTGGCCGTGTACGTGTCTCTTCGCGCCCTTTATACTATGCGAATGTCGTTGATAGAGACAGATTTAGCATTGCTACGTCACTGGGGGCTCAAGTGGTCTTGGCCTGGCACTAGCTATTCTTCTTACGAAGGGAGGTGCTGACGTGTCCATCGTCGCACGAAACGAAGAGAATCTCCAAAAGGCGCTGGCGCGGCTTGAGGTACTTGACTTCTTATGGAACATGTTTTTGCTTCTTATATTCTCCCATAGGCATCACGAGCGAATCCTAATCAAATTTTGAGGGCGTATTCATTTTCCTTGGGAACAGAGAAAGGCGCAGCCGATGCGCTGGAAGCCACTTGCGAGCCGCACGGTGGCCAAACGCCCGACGCGGTGTTTCTGTGCGCTGGCAGAGCAACGCCGGGATTCTTTGTTGAGCAAACGGAAGAATCAATGCGGAAGGGTATGGATGATACCTACTGGCTTGCGGCCTGGTCTGCCATGGTTCGTAACCCACTTGGGCCTTCATTTTCCCTTGGCCCTGATTCACGGTATTCACCAGGTAGCATCTAAGCGGATGATACGCACGCGCACCAAGGGAAAAATAGTTTTTGTTTCTTCCATCCTGGGCTACTTTGGTATGATTGGCTACTCGACATACTCACCGGGCAAGCATGCCATTCGCGGTAAGCTCTACACAGAGTCAAGGCATCTCGTCTCGCGCTAACAACTCGCCGGATGCATTAAGGTCTTGCCGAGACGCTCCGTCAAGAACTGTTGCTCTATTCTATTGACGTTCAACTTTATATGCCCGTGACAATGTTCTCCCCTGGATATGAGGAAGAAAATAAAACCAAGCCCGCGCTGGTTCTCAAGGTGGAGGAGTCTGATGGAGGTCTCACTCCAGAGAAAGCTGCGGAGGGGCTGTACGAAGGTGCCATCTCTGTCTCTTTTTTGACTATAGGGCTGATAACATATATATACAGGCGTGAAAAAGGGTGAATTTCACATTACGGATACTTTCATTGCGAATTTGTTCCGAACGAGCACCCGCGGCGCCTCGCCATTCGGATCAAACGTCCTTAAAGACCTGCTTTTCGGTTTTATCGGCACGGTATGTCTTCGTGCACCCTCGTGAACAGATTTAAGTCTGATATGACCCGAGTAGATTGGCCTCACGCTATGGCGGAGAGATGTGGACAAGCAAGTTCTGGATCACGGAAAGGCACACTCAGAGTATCTAGCATCGAAGAATATTTTGGCACCAGAGTGATGTCATTCCGTATGTGTACTGCCGTACAGGACTCGGAGCCCAGTAATGATACAGTACAGTAACATGGAGAAGTGAACGACAGTGGCGGAGCCGAAAAAGTTGAAAACATTGTTTGAAGGAAGCGAAGCTCTGAGATCAGTGATATGACTGAAATCAAGCATTATGTCCCTCTGAAAAAATCAATCTTGGTCTTCGCCATTAGGTAACACAACGTCGAGAGCGTGAACGGCTGCCTTGGTTTATAGATAGACCATGGGTTCAGGAGACGGTTCTGTCTCGGAATAAATAAGTCGCCCGTTGTTTAGGGCCGGTATTGTGTCATGTCACGGTCACGGTGTGACGAACTCGTTGGCGCGGACAGTGCCGGTCATATCGCAGAGGCGGGAGGCGGTGAGCGCCGACTTGAACAAACACAGCCGCCGTCAGTCCACTCCGATCATGTATCAAGCATTATGAATTATTTGTTGTAGACTTGTAGTTGGTATATGGAAACAAAATTTAGCCCAAAGATTGCGTCGCTGTGATGACCTCAAGCCGGCTATTTTTAACGGCTCGGCTCGGCTCCTGTGGCCACGCGACACTATACTATAGTACCACGCTAACGTCTAGCACACCCCACTGCGCCTCTAGTATTTTTGGAAAAAGATGTCTGGCCACAGCTCTCTCAGCTGCTGTAAGTTGTTAATTATGGGTGTCCCGTCCTTGGTGATTGTCTTCTGGTCTTTGTCTATGTGAGTTACATGGGCCCCGATGGTCTCGGGCACATCATACTCCCGAAAGTGAACGGAGCGAATCCAACCAACACTCCTTGCCGCTCTAACATTTCCGAGGTTGTCGTCAACAAAGAGGCATTTGGTAGGATCATTGACCCCCGCCTTGACCATTGCCTGACCCGTCAAATCATTAGACTAAACTAAGACGCGCAGATAACAAAGAGAGGCCAACCCGATGGTAGAATGCAGGTTGGGGTTTACAAACGAGATCTTCGTTCTTGTTCTCATAATCACAAAAAACGATCCCTTCGATCTGGTCCCGTAGCTTCAGGATCTTCAATACGCGTTCTGCATGCTGCGAAATGTGCTTTCAGACCTGTAATAAAGATTTCAGCTAGGGAGTAGACGCACTGGCCGATACGCATTCGTCAAGGCCCATACACGGCATTTAGAACGGTCAATATCCTCCAACAGCTTCCGCGTGCATGGATCAGGAGTAAGCATGTCTTCAAGGGGGAGCGAGCCGTCACACTCTTTGTCATAGACCAAGGGATCTACAAGGTGACGAATCAATGCCTTGACAGGGAAAAAAAGCGAGAAATAGCACTACCTACGCCGTGGTGACGCCGAAGGCCACGGATGGTGAGGCCATATTGGGTATAATACTGTGAGCGTAGTATAGAAGCCGTCTCGTCGGAAAGGCCGAGAGATACCATATAAGCTTAATCATGTTCATTTCAACTCAGCTCCTAGGCAGGTGTCAGACTTACCGTGAACTCGCTCAGCCATTGCTGGTCCAATCTTGAAGCCTGATGAATAGAGGGTATCATCTACGTCAAAGAAAACTACGAGCCGATCATCTGTAATCGGTCGTCAAATAGTCGTGAAGAAACATCATCGGTTTAAACTCACCATGGGTATGTTCTACGGTCATCTTCGAGGCAGATGGTAGTAGAAGTTGAGCAAGGGTCCACCATTGAAACTGTCACGACTGACTCGGTACGATTATATGATTTAAGAGGCTGTCACGTGCAAGTCCGTCCAAACTTCCGATTCAGGAATGTCACCGGCACGTTCCGAAGACAAGAGCACTATTCGCGACTGAGACGAAATCATCCCGACAGCGACCTCAAGACATCGTAACTGTGAGCAATCTCTCCTTCTCTTTTGTTTGGAACAGGCCGTCTGTGGAAGAGTCATGCTACTTGGGTGGTTCGGATCTAATTAATGGAGATTTTCGTGGTGGATGGATGGAGAACATCTGCGATGCACCACATATCTCTTGTCTGACCTCGTACATTCACTGACTTGCTTTATGCATTTACACAGATGGCCCGAAAAGAAATCGTCCCCGGCATCGGCCGTCTCTCGCGCTCGCAGGTGTATGCACGACGCCAGCTTTACAAGGGCAGGAAAACTGGTACTGCGCCAGCCAAACC
>WNFQ01000901.1_pt1 | contig 20601 bp, 19 predicted proteins | sample 5400171 | NCBI WGS metagenome assembly WNFQ01 (sample SAMN13153356, study PRJNA577476) | soil metagenome | isolation source: 20 cm soil under Madrone tree | place: USA:California | collected 2016-06-14 | reverse complement strand
GATCGCCTTGCACCATTCCGATGTGCGGAAGTTCCTGGCCATCGGTCTGGCTGACATCGAACACGTAGGCAGTCCGAAAACCGGCGATAGAAGCGGAAGCCTGGTCCCGATCCTCTTGGTTCTCCGCCTTCCGGCGAACAATGGGAGCGAGAATCAGGATGCCTTTCTCGCCCTTCTTCACGAAGCGGCCCAGCTGGTTCCACGTGCGGAAGCCGGCGACGTGGCTGGCGCTCGGCTTCTGTGAAGCGATCAGCATCACGTTGTAGAGGCTGTAGCGGTGGAAGCGTCCGATGGCTTTGAGATAGCCGGTGAGCGCCTCGCTGCGGCCTGCATTGAGCGCAGCAACGAGCTGCTCCGTGGCCTTGTCTGTGATTTCCTTGATTTGTTCTGATTTCATTTTCCGTTCTCCTGTGCGGGGATTTGGTTCCCTCACTTGAGGCAGGGGAACCAAAGGACCGCGTTGCCAGGAGAACGGAAGAAGTCAAATCAAGAAGCCGGAGCGGACGGCAACCGGCGTGACACGAGTCTGCGAGTGGCGCGACGGTGTGCGAGCGGAGGCGGTATAAACGCTAAACGGGGACCGATGAGAGAGAATAAATTGCTGCATCTCCACCATTCATAGAGATGTCAGAGACCGGTCGACGAAAAGGACGTGGGGATTACAACGGTCTTGTAAACCGTTGTATTCGGATTCGTTGAGCAGGTAAAAGCATCATTCGGTTTTCTGCCGAACGTTGCTCCGCGAGACGTTTCAAACCAGTTGTTTCCGCTGCAGAAGCCGAGCACGTCAAGCGCGCAGACAAATCTCGATTCTGAGCGAACTTATCAAGGCCGCCGGTTGAGCGGCTCCAACTACTTCCGTTTCGCTGGCAAGAGCCGCTCGATCTGTAGGAGGTGGTTCATGTCGTGCCCCGCAGTCATGCGGACAATATGCTCAATCGTTTCCTGCCCGCGCTCGGAATGCATCCCGCAGTGTTTCCACTGCTCGGGTGTCAGCGACTTGAGCAAGGCAAGGTTGGCTTCGCGGAGCACGCGAAACTGCTCGACCGACTTATGCGGATCGCGCTTCTCATAATGCCCGCTGGTCACCCATGAATCCTGATCGTAGGCCGCGATGGGAATCCCCGGCGCGCCCAGAATCAGTCTCATACGGAACCCAATCACGATTTCCGCATCGCCAAGGTGAGCCACGATCTCGCTGACCGACCACTTGTCCGCAGCCGGGCGCTTGCGCAGTTTGCTCGCAGGCACGCCCTTGATCAGCCGCTCCAGTTTCTTTGCCGTAGCAGCCTGAACAGCCAGAGGCTGCTTCCCATCCACGTGGCCTGTGATTCGATGAATGTACTGCTGTGCTGTTTCGTTCATTGCGTTCGTCTCCCGCTTCCTTAGACGGCGTCCCGTTTGAAACGTCAGTCGACAGTGTCCCCGTCCTGGGGACGAAGGATCGAGACGTGCATACGGACCGTGGAACATCGAAGTCCTCCGGTTAGCGCGCAGGTTCGGGCGTGACGTTAACCAACATGTTGGGCCGCAGATTGAGGGTCTCGACGGTCATCTTCGAGATCGCTGTTCACTTTGGCAGGGAGCGCCTGATCAGCGCGCTCATCGAGAATAACTGCCAGGTTTGCGCGCGGACGCAGGCGAACGTAGCAGGGCGTATTGCCGCCAACGACCATTCGATACCAGAGCGTCTCTCCCTGCAGTTTTGATTGCTCCGCGGCGAGCGCCGCCTCGAAAGCCTTGCCCGCCCCCTGGTTAAGCTCCACCGTTGAGTACTCGGCTCGAAGAGCCGGAGTCGGCACGCCATTCCCACGCGAGAGCGCCGGCAGGAACTCGTAGACCGCGTTCCCCAGGAATTGGGCATGTGGCAGGACGTTGAGAGTATTGTCCCGCTCGTCTTCGGCCGGTGATACCGGGTTGCTCAGGCTGGCGGCCGTATGTCCGAACGTCGCGTAGATGAGCCACCGCTGCCGTTCCGTTGATGCCCAGACCGTGTAGCTATACCAGCGAAAGGTGTCCGCAGCCTGCCGGTGCCACTCGAGGTGGCGGATGTACCCGGCCTCCAAGTCGACCGTATGGCCGTCAAGCGCACGGAGGATCGCAATGCGCGCGTAAGGACCGGGAGCCTGTTCCGTTTGCGCCGTGAGAGCGGTTTGAGCGATGAAGAGTGCCGGGAACACAGTGCCGACGAGAACCACTGCGCCAATGATCCTGATCCAACGATGCTTCATGATCTTTCCTCAGGAGAGCGGGAACGCCCGTCTCAAGCGCTGGATTCTAATGACAACGAACCGCCGTTTATCGACAGAAGTCAGACGTTTTCTGCCAAAACACTACTCACTGCTTGCCTCGGAACGTTACCCATTGCATATTGACGGACAGGATGTCGAAAACAAGCTCGACCACAGGCCAGCGCGGAAGCGCGCGCCTCAAGCGAAGGCGAATCATCGTTGTTGTGGTGCCCCCTGTAGACGAGCTTGATCTTGTTGGACCAATCCAAGTTTTTGGTGCCGCGAATCGCCTTGTTCGCAAGGCCGTCTACGAAGTCGAGATCGTAACCAATGCAAGAGATCTGAAAGTTCAGGGCGAAGGAGGGCTACTTTCTTTCGCTGCGCAAGGGCGCTTCCAGGATGCCAAAGGGAAAGTCGACTCACTTCTTCTCGTCTGCGGGCTTGGAACACGTACTGCGCGCGATCCGGCCCTTTTCGCGTGGATGCGAAAGATGGCCCCGGTGGTTCGCCGGTTGGGTGCGGTTTGCGTCGGGTCATTTCTATTGGCCGAGGCGGGTCTGCTGAATGGAAAGAGAGCGACCACGCATTGGAAATTCGGACGCGAATTGGCAAGCCGCTATCCTCGGGTGAATGTGGAATTCGATCCGATCTGGGTTAAAGATGGAAACATCTACACCTCAGCCGGAATCTCTGCGGGAATCGACCTGGCGCTTGCGTGGGTTGAGGAGGATTGCGGAGGCAGGATTTCCTATGAAATAGCGCGGGAGTTTGTTTTGTTCTTGCGCCGCCCAGGCGGACAAACGCAGCTGAGCGCTTCCTTGTCGGCACAGGCATCGGAAATGAAGGCGATTCATGAGCTTCAGGTCTGGATTGCGGAAAACCTTCATAACAACCTGTCGGTTCAGAACCTGGCAGATCGAACCGCAATGAGCGTTCGCAATTTCGAGCGCGTGTTCACGCGCGAGTTGGGAAAAACGCCATCCCACTATGTTCTGCAAATGCGCGGCGAAGCTGCGCGCCGGCAGCTGGAAAGTACGGACCAAGGCCTCAAGCAAATCGCTGCCGCCTGCGGATTCGGCAGTACGGATTCGATGCGGCGTGCGTTCTTGCGATCCGTGGGAACGACGCCCCACAAGTATCGCCGCCAGCTCCATGACGCTGTAGCGCGGAGCAAGCGTCCTCTCTCCGGTGAGCTGCGAAACAAACGACCTCTTAGCTTGCTGCGGTAGCGGTTTGCGCTCCTTCGATTGCCGCGACCTCGCAATATACCTTGATCGATCCCTTGGAATCCGTGAGCAGGCGAATGATCTGCTCGTAGCCCTCTAATCCCTTCACAGGGTGCGTAAGAAGTTTCTTGAGCCAGCCGGGGTATTGGAGTTCTGCTGTCGACAGGTCCTTGACGCAGTTTCGAAGTACTCGCGATTCGCATTGACGCTTCCAAATGCAACCTTGTTGCCTAGTACAAAACCGAGATTGATTTTGTCGGCGGGGACCTCAAGCTGGCGCGAGCCGCCGGTAACGCTGACCATGGCGAGCACGCCGTTCTTCGCCAGGACATTCATCGCTTCGAACACGAGTGGTGAATAACCGGTTCCTTCGAGAATCAGATCGAACGGACCGTATTTCGCGGAGGCATCAGTTAGCGACATTTCTTTGGTGCTGACGTACCGGACGCCAAGTTCTTCAAGGAGATTCGAATTCAGGAACGGTGGCATCGTATTCCCGAAGGTCGTGACCTCAAGGCCGCGCAGCCGGGGCACGAGTGATGCCAACAGGCCGAGTGTACTCGCTCCGAGCACGGCCGCGCGCTTCGGACGCCAAACTCGGAGCCGCTGCTGGATGCGGTAAGCCTGTTCAATCGCTTTCTGTGCCACACTCATCGGCTCCATCAGGACACCGGCCTCTTTCAGGTTTTCCGGCACGCGGATGAGAGCTAGACCTCATCCTAACTCGGTGGCATGGTGACGCTCTTATATCCAGGTGAGACAAGATCATCCGCCAGGGCGGATTCGCCGCCTACATCAATTGCCCCTTGAATCCGCCAGTTAGTTGTTCCGCTGGGCCTAGGGAAGACCGGACTTGACTCTGGACTATACTCCAGGGTGTACCTTCAGGATAGGAGCCAATGCCATGCAAATCGGCATCGTCGCCAAAAAAGTCGGGTTGAGCGTTGACGCGATTCGCTTCTACGAGCGCAATGCGCTGCTGCCCAGGCCTGCTCGGACGCAGGGAGGATTTCGCCAATATGGCGAACGTGACGTCGAAACTCTGGCCTTTATCCGGCGCGTACAAGGTTTGGGATTCAAACTTAGCGAAATTCGAGGACTTTTGAGTTTGCGCGGACGCCGGATGCAGCCGTGCGCGCCCGTGCGTCGCCGCTTGCAAACAAAGTTGGCTGACGTGCGCCAGAAACTGGAAAACCTGCAAAAGCTGGAGCGCGAACTGCAGTTGGCGTTGCGCTGCTGCGACAAAGAGCTGCGCAAACAAGACGCGCATTGCCCGATCCTGCAGGACAGAGATGCGGGAAAAGAGGAGGGTCGTCGATGAAAGTCGAGGTTTTGTACGTCGCGGAGTGCCCGTCCCATCCTGCCGCGGTGAAGTTGGTGAGAGACGTTCTCAATTCGGAAGGCGTTGCGGCGGAGATTCGTGAGGTGCTGGTCAGGGATGACAGCATGGCGACGGACCTTGCGTTCTCAGGCTCTCCAACGATCCGCATCAACGGGCGGGATGTTGCGGGAGAGTCTCCCCAGGCGAAGGGGTTTGCCTTGAGCTGCCGCTTGTATCCGGGCTCGGCCGAAATCGGTCTCCCTCCCGTTGAGATGGTGCGTCGCGCCATCGTCGAGGCCCGCGAAGGGAACGCATGTTGAAACAGGGCACAGGCATTTCGGCTTCGCTTGCTGCGATTCTGAGTTCCGTCGCGACGATCAGTTGTTGTCTGCCACTTGGCTTCGCTGCGGCGGTGGGAGCGGGAGCAGCAAGTGCGTTCTTCACGACGCTGCGTCCATGGCTCTTGGGTTTGTCCGTTGCGCTGCTCGGCCTGGGATTCTGGCAGCAGCATCGCGCCAAACAATGCTCGATTCGGGGCCGCATGATCGGGAATGTGCTGTTGTGGACGGCCCTTATTGTGGTGCTAGGAATGATTCTGTTTCCACAGGAAATCGCAGCATTCATCGCAGACAGGTTTTCCGGAAGATGAAAAAGAAACGGCTTATCGGCGTTGTGGTCACGGCAGTCATTCTGCTGCTCGCGGTTGTGTACTTATGGGGTCCTGGCTCGGCGCCACGCGGGCAAGAGTCGGTTGTCACACTCGCGGAAGGAAATCTCGGGGAGTTCGAGAAAGCATTCGATGCCGAGGCTGGCGTTCCGCGCCTGGTCCTGCTGCTGTCTCCGACTTGAGCAACCTGTCTGCGGGGGGCCTCCGCAGTTCAGCAACTGTTGGCGCGACACACCGACCGAAAGGTGCGGGTGCTTGTGGTATGGGAGCCGATCCTCGCGACGGACTGGCGACCGCCGAGTGGCAGCACGCTGGGGCGAATCGCAGACGGCCGAGCGCGCCAGTTCTGGGACCCGCAGCACGTCGTGTCTTCGGAACTGAAGGATCACGCAACCCGAACTCCGCCTCAGACAAAGCCGGATTGCTGTATTCAAAAAGGGTTCTACTGGGACGAAGCGATTTTGTTTCCGGCGGGCGCGCATTGGAAGGATGCTCCGGCTCCTGTGTTTTGGAACGGTCCGGTAGTTCGAATTGTTCCCAGTCTTGAGAACTCCCTGAGCGAGGCGCACTGACAGCGGCTGGAAATGCAGTCGCCGGAGAAGTCCATGTCTGTAGGCCTCAATAAGCCCGGGCTTGGCGAGTTCTGAGTCAGCAAGGATCGCCCGGCGTGAACCAAGCGAGAACATCTCGGCCTCGAATGGCGATTAACTTGGCAGTCCGATGCGCCTAAGCAAGTCTTGAAACCGAGGATCTGAGCGCAGCGGATCTAGCCGCGGCTCCCATTTGGCGTACACCAGCCAAGTGGAATGTTCCTTCATCGCCTTGTCCAACCAGGTGAACGCGGCATCCTTGTCGCCTAGCGCCGTATAGACCAAGGCGATGTCAAAGGGCGAAGCATAGGACTTTTTCGCTCGTGCGAGAAGAGTTTGAAGAACTCGCTGCGCATCACTTCTGTTGCCCGCCAAGGCATAAGCATGCCCCAGTCCCGCGAGAATGAAGGTCTCCATCGGGCTGTCTTTACCAGCGGACTCAACGGCCTTTTTGAATTCCGCGACAGCTTGCTCGGTCATGTGCTTTTGTTCGTAATCCCAGCCGAGAATCACGTGTTCCCAGGTGTCATCCGGCTGTCTTTTCAAGACATCCATCGCCAACTGGATGGAGCTATCGTATTGACGCGCTGCGTAACGATGCCAGCAGAGGCAGTCGGTCAGGCCGTCATCGACTGGATCGAGATCGACGGCACGGCGGCTTACAGCCGCGGATTCCTCCATGCGTCCCATGGCCATCAGGTAATGCGCAAAACCATGCAGGGTATTGGCTTCGTTCGGGTTCAATTCCAGCGCCCGTTTGAACTCCCGCTCGGCACCCGCGAAATCCCAGTCATAGTGGAGCCTCGCCGATGCCAGGGCCGCATGGCCCTCGGGCAGCCGATCATCTTTCGCGACGGCAAGAAGACCTAGCTCCTTCACCTTGCCCCAGGCTTGCTGAGGTGGTACCGCGCTAAAGAAGCCCAAGAAGAAATAAGCATCGGACATACGGGCGTAAGTCGGCGCGTAGTCCGGTGCGAGCTTAATGGCCTGATTGTAGTAGTCGATGCTCTTCTGCAAGTCGAGCTGATCGAGGTAAGAGTTCGCCTTCAAGTAGGTTTCGTAAGCCTCCGGGCTGATGGGCTTAGACTTTGCAATGGGCAGTGGTTCGGGCCCACCCAACTTGAACTGAACCTGTTTGGCGATGGAAGAGGCCACGTCGTCCTGCAAAGCAAGGATGTCGTGGAAATCACGTTCGTACGATTCCGCCCAGAGGTGCTTGTCGGTGTCCGCGCGAACCAATTGTGCAGTGATGCGCACACGATCACCGGAGCGCTGCACAGAGCCTTCGACGATGGCGTCGGCGTGAAGTTCCTTGGCCATCTCCGGCAGCGCTTTCTTGGATCCTTTGTATCCCATGGTCGAACTTCGGGAAATCACTTGCAGAGTTTCCATGCGTGCCAGGTCCGTCGTAAGCGCTTCGGTCATTCCGTCGGCAAAGTATTCCTGGGACGCATCGCCCGTAAGGTTCAGGAGCGGAAGCACGGCAATCGTGCGCACGGGCTGAGACGAGCCCGCGAACAGGCGCGTACGCCACTCCCCTGGATTCGCCAAGGCAAGTGCCGTGGCTGCGATCGCCAAAACGATTCCAGCCACCAACGCCATTTGCCGCCGCGAGAACCGGCGCGGAGCAGCGGCCATGGCGGTCGTTACCGTGCTGGGTGCAAGCCTCCGCAGGTCCACCGCAAGCTCCTTTGCCGATTGATAGCGATTCCCAGGGTCCTTCTCCATGCATTTGAGGATGATGTCTTCCAGCCGTGTGGAAATCGACGAGTTCAGCTGCCGTGGAGGTCTCGGTGGCTGGTGCAGAATGGCCTCGACCAGAGCCGTCGTAAACTTGTCGTCAAATGGCACCTGCCCCGTCGTCATTTCGTACAGTACACAGCCAACGGCGTAAATATCGCTGCGGCCGTCGATGGTCTGCCCGAGCAATTGCTCGGGTGCCATGTAGCGCAATGTGCCTTCCACATCTGTCGTTTGCGTTGCTGTTTGCGTCGCATTGTTCTCGATTGCCGGCTTGATGGCTCGGGCTAGTCCGAAGTCGAGAATTTTCAACCAGCCGTCAGGGGTGACTCGCAAATTGCCCGGTTTCAGGTCGCGGTGAATCACGCCATGCTCGTGCGCGGCGGCGATTCCCTCTGCCAATTGCAGGCCGAGCCGCAACACGTCTTTTTCCGGCAAAGGCCCGGCGCAAAGCCTGTCGCTGAGGGTCTCCCCGCGGATGTACTCCATGACGAGGAAGTCGCTGCCACCCTGCGTCTCGAAGTCGTAAACCGTGGCGATATTGGGATGATTAAGCTTGCACAGGAGTTCCGCCTCTCGACGGAACCGGTTCCGGGCGTTCTCATCCTGAAGTGAGCCCGGGGGAAGAACCTTGATAGCCACTTCGCGACCCAACCGTAGGTCTTGACCTTGATACACCTCACCCATGCCGCCGGCGCCGATCTTCCCTGTCAGGCGATAGCGGCCAAGAGTTTGCTGCTCGTTTGTTTCCTGGATCGGCGCAATGAAGCGGTAACCGCGCTTGGGTAGTGTTTCGACGTACCGCGGCGTATCCGCATCATCGTCCAGAGCCGCCCGCACTTCCCGGATGCACAGGTTAAGGCCGTGCTCGAAATCAACGAAGGTTTCGTTTCCCCAGATCTTTTCTCGTAGGTCTTCCCGCGTGATTAGCTGGCCGGGACGAGAAGCAAGCAGCACCAAGATTTTGGCCGCCTGGGGACGCAGCCGAATGGTATGGCTTGACTTGCGCAGTTCCCCAGTGACGGCGTCGAGTTCGAAGACGCCGAAGCGAAGCGGAGGATTGCTGGAAGTGCCAGCAGGCAAGGATCGGGTCCCTCCAACCGGGCCGAAGTAGGCGCATTATACGCCCAAAAATGCGCCGATACTCAACTCCGCAAGAGCCTGTGTTTTCACCGACTTCCACTCTCACCCAAAACTAATCCTCCACGAATTGACCACTCAGACCGATGTGCTCGATAGTCTCGCGTGTCGGTCCGCTTACCAAAAGCAGACCCCTAGGAGATTGCTATGAAAAAGATCACAGCATGTGTCCTGAGCCTTGCGGCTTTCTTGGCTCTTGCCGTTGGGACCGCGTTTGCATCCCACGATATGGCGTGCTGCAAGCACCCCGCCATGAACTGTTGCAAGAACCCGGCTATGCCATGTTGCCGGTAAACGCGACGGAACCAGTATTTCCGTTCTGGACATAGCAGCGAACCATCCACCGTTTGCCGTCGTCCGCAGTGACTTGCGTTGGAGTGCAATGAAGGGGGGAGGTGTGCGTCCAGTGGGTGATGGACCCAAATAGAGTCTTTCACCTCTCGCTCAACACTTCGTGGAAGGTGGGAGGCGAAAACGGAAGTTCTGGATAAGGGTCATGTCCGCGAAACGGTCAGACGTTCGAGCGTCTCGCGAGAAAAGTGAGGAAAAAGATGAGAAACCTGAGAATAGCCGCGCTTACAATTGCGGCAACGCTGTTGCTAGTGGGGCTGACCGTACCATTCGGGACGGCTCTTGCCGGATATAAACACGATCTGAACTTCAAGTCCATTGATGTCGGTTTGCCCGGTGTTACGTTCACAGCGGCTTTCGGCATCAATGCGCAGGGCGATATCGTTGGCCGTTACGCCGTAGGAGCTGTTGGCCACGGTTATTTGTTGAGCGACGGCACGTACACCACGATTGATGATCCAAATGGCATCGGCAGCAGCCAGGCGCAGGGAATCAACGAGGAGGGCGAGATCGTGGGTCTCTATACGGTTCAGGTTGCGAAAACGGTGGATCCGTCGGGGGTCTTTACGCGGAGCTTCCTCCGGGATCCGGACGGCGTCTTTTCCCCGATCGAATTGGCCAACAACACGTTGGCCATAAAGATCAGTCCGAAGGGTAAGGTCGTGGGTTGCTTCCACAATTTGAGTTCCGATTTTGCGGCCAACGAGGGCGGCACAATGCACGGCTTCGTATATCAGAACGGCAGCAAAATACAGGATTTGATCGTGCCTGGCACCATGCACAACGGAATCACGAAGGACGGCCGGATTATCGTTGGCGTGGTCTTTCCGACCCCCGGCACCTTCTACGCCTACAAGGTGGAGGACGGAGTGTATGCGCTCCTCGATCTGCCAAGCTACGTGATGTGGTCCGATGCTCGTGACGTTAATCGCTCCGGCGAGATCGTCGGGTTCTTTACCGATTTTGCGAATAAGACTCATGGGTTCCTGCTCAGAAAGGGCGAGCTCACTACCATCGACTTCCCAGGGGAAGACGTGGTCTCGACACAGGCACGCGGTATCAACCCTCAGGGTGACATCGTCGGGTTCTATGTATCTAAAGATGTCGCGGGGAAATTGCACACGCACGGATTCATCGCAACCAGAAACAAGGACAAGGACGAAGACGACTGACGGACTAGAGCACTCGCATATCAGTCCATGCGACGCGCAGAGTAGGCCAAAGCGACGGAACCATGAGATTGGAGCGGGGCTCACAACACCGGAAGCGGCCTTGTGCCCCGAAATCAGATTGGGAACGTAAAACGAGCAACTCATACATGTGGGAAATCCGGATTTTCGGCGTTCATCGGTGTGCAACGGATCTGACGATTCTGGACGAGTGGCCGACGACTCGGAAGTTATCGTCAAGATAGACTATGCATCCGAGTTGGATGATCTACCTGAACCTTCGACTAGGAGCTAAATTCTATTCGTAGCGCAGGGCAACCATCGGGTCGACGCGCGTGGCGCGGCGAGCGGGAATCCAGCCAGCGAGAGCGGCCACGCCAACGAGCAAGGCTGAGACAGCGGTGAGCGTCACCGGGTCCTTGGCAGAAACGCCATAGAGCATGCTGGCGATGAGGCGCGAAGCTGCCAGCGCGCAGGGCAACCCAATCGCGACGCCAAGCGCAGCGAGCGCGAGCGTCTCCCGAAGCACCAGCCATCGCACTGAGTCTCGCTCCGCGCCGAGCGCGATGCGGATGCCGATCTCGCGCGTGCGGCGAGTCACGTTGTAGGCCATCAAACCATACAGGCCAATCGCGGCCAAGAGCAGAGCCAGCGCGCCGAAAAATCCCGAGAGCAATGCAGTGACGCGTTCCAGCAAGAGTGAACGATTGATGTTCTCGGAAACCGTCTTGACCGACGTGACGTATTCGTGGCCTAGGGAGTCGACCTCGCGGCACACGGAGGCGGCCATTGCTACGGGCTGGATGCTGGTCTGAACGATAATGTCGCTCCAGCCCATGTAACTGCCATATTGGGTAGTAGGCAGGTATACCGTAGGAGGCGGGTGTTTGCGAATGTCGTAGAGACTCGCGTCGCTCACGATTCCGACGATCTCGAGGTTCTGCCACTTCGGTATCGTTGTAATGTCAATGTGCTGGCCAATTGCGTCGGCGTGCGGAAGGAATTGGTCTGCGAAGCCGCGGCTGACAACCGCTACGCGCCGCGCGTGATCGTCATCCTGCCAGGTGAAATCGCGCCCACGATGGAGATCGATCCCCATCGTGCGGAAGGCTCCCGGCATCACCATGCCAAGGTCCACTCGAAAGTCTTCGGTATTCGCTCCCCTGATGCGAACCTTTTCGCTCCACTCCATACCGTCGCCTGGATGAAGGTGGATGTGTCCCGCCGAAATGACCCCCGGCAAATTCGACACACGGTCAGTAAGCTCGCGGTAATAGCTGACCCATTCGAGATTCTTGTAGCCGCCCGGCTTGGGCATAAGGCCGATGCTGAGGACGCCGCGAGTGCGAAAACCGGGGTTAACGGCGCGCAGTTCTTGGAGGGTACGAATGAAAAGTCCGGCTCCGGCGAGCAGGATAAGGGAAAGAGCCACCTGCGTGACGATCAATCCCTTGCCTAGTGCGCCGGTTCCAGCGCTGAGGGCGCGTGAGGTTTGCTGGAGGGCCGTGTTGGGATCTTCGCGTGTAGCGCGCCACGCGGGCGCGAGTCCAAAGAGCATGCCTGTCAAGCCCGCAGCAGCGACGGCGAATCCCAGGATGCGGAGATCGGGCGTGAGATGGAGCGTGGCCGGGACGATGTAGATCTGCCCGATAATGAAGTCGGCTAGCGCGCGGCTTCCCCAATAGGCGAAGGCCAATCCAGCCACGGTCCCCGCGATCGAAAGCATGATGCTTTCGGTGAGCACTTGGCGGACGAGCCTCGCACGGCTTGCGCCAAGCGCCAAGCGCACGCCGATTTCGTGGCTTCGAGAGGCCGCGCGCGAGAGCGTGAGGCTGGCGAGGTTCACGCACGCGACAAGCAGGACCACGCCCGCAATGCCCAGCAGAAGGTACAGCGGCTGCGAGAACCGATGGCGCAGAAACGAAGCTCCCGTGGCACCGGATTCCACTTTCAGATGGAGCGAAAGAAAATGGGCACGCTCTACAGGTGCCTGACTCGCGGGCATGACGGCTTCGCGAATCGAAGGCCAGAGAGAGTCCAAGTGCGCACGCGCCTCGTCCAAAGTGACACCGGGCTTGAGACGCCCCGCGGCTTCAATCCCCAGCACGTCGCGGCGCCGCAAATGCTTCTGAACATCGGCCTCGCCCTCAATCGGCGGTTCGGCCGTGAGCGGCACAGTCACTTCGGGAAGGTCTTCGGCGCTGATTCCGCCGAATCCCTTACGAGTCACGCCGATGACCGTGAACGGAATGCCCTCGATTTTCAGAATGTTGCCGATCACGCCGCGGTCGCCGCCGTAGCGTCGCTGCCAGAAGCTGTACCCGAGCACAGCCACCTGGATCGCGGCGGCTGCGCGCAGATCGACGTCCTCCGGCCCAATTAACCGGCCAACTTCGGGCGTGGCACCGAGTTCGGCATAGTAATTCCCGGTAACGGGCCAGATGTCGGCACGTGAAAGCGTTCCTTTAATTTCGATGTTGAAAACGCCCTCGGGCGCCCATGCAAACACGCCGGAAAAGACTTTCTGGCTGCGCTCGATCTCCTCGAACATTGGAACGGATAAGGCGACGTACGGATCATCGCCGCTGTGCGCTCCGAAACGCACCAATTGTTCCGGGTGCGGCACGGGCAGGTTCCGGAAAGTAAGACTGTAAAGGAGGGAGAAGATGGCCGTGTTTGCGCCGATGCCGAGGGCTAGGGTGAGAACGGCAACGGCGGTGAAGCCGGGATCCTTGCGGAGCATACGGAGTCCATACCGAATGTCGCGTAGCGATGTCTCGGCAAAATTCACGCCGCTTGCCTCCCAGGTTCCTTAATTCAAGCTCCACCTGGTTATATCCACATGCCTTCTCATGGAAGGCATTGAGTTCAATTGGTGGGTAATAAGCCCCCTAGCCAATTCCGACACGAGGATGATCACACGTTCGGATGGAGCTAGCGACTGAGGTCTGGTCTGGCCTCGATAGCGTATGAACCCCCATTCAGCCAAAAGTATTTGTCGGGGAATCGCCGAAAAGTCACATTGCGAAAACCGCCAGCCGCGAAGGCTTGGTGGAGCTCCTCCCGAGCATAGCCTTCAGAACGCCACCACCACTCGATAAGTATCTTCGCTTCCGGGCTCTTTTTCGTGATCACAATCAAGAGACTTCCATTTGGCGACAGCCGCTTGCGGAGTTCCGCGAGCGCCAGCGGAAGCTCATTTTTCGGAAGATACTCCAGCATTGAGGCCGACAAGATTAAGTCGTATTCCATCCACGACTGCGGAAGTTGGTCGAGCGCAAGCACGTCAGCCTGGCGAAGCTGGACGTCATTGATCCCGCAGGTGTTCAAGCTTGTCTGGAAGCGGGAGAGCATTGCTGGAGTAAGATCGAAAGCGTGGATAGACTCGTATTTCAATCCTCTGCTCGTCATCGCTTCAATCAAAGCAAATGATACTACGCCGGATCCGCAACCAGCATCCAGGACGCGAAGCCCAGAACGAAGTAGATCTGAGGCTTGGAGCAGGGCGCGGATTCCTTGGGGATATCTGAACGCGGAGATGAAAGAATTGTAGGTCTCAGTCCTCGTGCTGAAGAATTGCTGGACCTCGGAGCGAGTGAGCTGTCTCTTGCTGCTCATAGAAAAAAGTCCACATCGATGTAATGACGGATGCCGCGCCTCACCCGCTGACCTCGGAGACGCAGCCTGCCCCGAGTGAGACGGCAGTCTATGTGGTCATCGGAGGTTCCAGGTGATTCTGCTCATTCGACTTTGCAGTAGCAATACAGAAATTGTTGAGTGGTGCCAATTGGAGTGCGGTGCAGTTCTTTTGAACTTTCAACCAAGCGGAAGCGCGCCCCGAATTGGTCGTGCAGCGAATCCGCATCATAGCGCACGACATCCAGCCCACTGCATTTCATCGGTCCCTCCGGCCCAAACGTGCTGACGAGAACGTGGCCGTCGCGTTTCACGGACCGCGCGACATTTCGAACATAAGCTGCGCGCTGTTCCGGTTCTGTCAGAAAGTGAAATACCGCCCGGTCGTGCCAGACATCGTAGGCGCTGTTGTTCAGCTCCGTGCGTGTGACATCGGCAACGAGCCAATGAATCCGGCCAGCCGCTGCTCCCATTCGATTCTGGCAAACGTCGATCGCGGTCTCGGAAATGTCAAGAACGGTGATGTTCTGATAGCCTCGCGCCAGGAGATCGTCGGCGAGGGTGGATTCGCCGCCACCTACGTCGATGATGGCTGAGGAATGCCCAGCGCCTGTTCGCTCGATGAGAGCGATGGATGTTTCCAAATGAGGGCGGTACCAGCTTACGGCGTCCGGCGCCTTCGTCTGGTAAACCTTTTCCCAATGCGTCTTCACGTCCATGATTCACTCATAACCTTCAGGGCCGGCTCTGTCAATCTGCCTTGCCGGCTTTCGCCCTTTTGAAAGCACTTTCGGAATAGAGCTTGAACTCCTCACCGGGTGGGGCAAGCTCGAATCGCTCAGTGAATTCGTTATCGTTCCGGATTTGATAGGTTTCGCGCGCCCGCCACCCTGCCGGGATATTCTCAATGGTTTCGGTCACAAACACCATTTTCTTTCCATCCGGCGCAAAGGTGTCCTCGACGTATTGGTTGACGAATCCTTCCACATGAAACTGCCGAAGAACATGCTTCTTCCGGTTGCCGTCATAGCTGAACAGCCCGAAATCCTCGTGTGTTTCGCTCTTGGGATTCTTTTCCTGCGGCGGATAGACGGATTTGTTTCTCACGCGGATGAACGTTTCGTTCATCACAAGCTCGTAGTCGCGTTCCACGGTGCCGGAACCTGGTTCACCGTGGACCGTTCCTTGCCAGTGGCCAACGAAGAACTGCAGGGCCGAAAGCTTGGTGTTCGCGTTGAAGGCAGGAATCGCCAGAAGCATCTGGACCAGAACTATCAGCACGACCCGCTTTTGCATATCCGCCCTCCGCTGCGCCCTAGTCGTCGGATGACTGAGACAGGCTGCTCCCTACGGCTGAGCAGATTGTACTGCAGGTCTTCTCGTTGAGACGTAAGAAGCTGCGAGTGGAACGCCGTAAGGAACCACGGCTGGCAAGCCAATGAGCCTTTGTACCGATGAGTGTCAAGCGGCTTCTTCCCGGCGATAGAGTTCGAGTACCCACACGAACGTTCCACGTCGCGTGGCACGGACCAGTCCTGCAGCCTCCAACGCCGCTTCCATGCGCTGCGGCGAGTGAACAAAGGCACGAAACTTGTTGCCGGTCAGCCGCCGCCACAAATTCTCCATCGCAATAGTCATCCGTATGTACCAACGATCGCGCGGGTACGTGAACGCGAACAGATGCAGAGTCCGTTCCGCCGCTTTCCGCAGCAGCGCTTCACCTTCCGGGTAGCAGCAAACGACGCGGTCGAGAGTCACCACGTCGGCTTTGGGCAGGGTGTCCGCGATCGCGGCGAAGTCGCCAAGGATGAATTGTGTGGGACGCGACTCATACCTCAATCCGACCTCACGCCGCGCGACCTCCAGATAGGCAGGTGACGCTTCAACCATGGTGACGCTGGCCGCCCGTGTCGGCAAGTTCCGCGCTGATGACCCCGATGCCGCCGCCGACATCCAGTAGGCGCCTCCCCTCCAGCGGCTGGCGCCGAAGTTCCTCCAAAAGGAGGCGAGTTGTAACGTCCGCGCCGCGGCGTCGGTAGCGCCGCAGATCATGGTCCGCCACCTTGCCGTCGAACTGCGTCTCCGCAGCGCAATACCCAGTGCAGCACGCCATAGAAATGACCCCTCCGCCGCAGCACCGCGTCCCCAGCTTTGGTCCTTACTGCTCCCAATCCGGAACATTTCCATTTTCTCTTGATTCCCGGCCGACGATACTCTTCAGACTGAAACACGGTCAAGCGCAGGCTCTCACCGGTAATTGCTTACAGGCTCAACCTAATGCGGATTGGCGCCTGCCTGCTGGGTGGAGCTTTCCAGTACTTTTTCCAGTCGGTCCAACTGATCCTGGAGTCCGGTTAGCTTGGCCCGCTCCAGTCGGAGTTGCTCCTCCGCTTCCATTTGTCTCGTTTGTTTTTGCTGTTCATCACTCTCCAGCGAGGCAAGATTCGCCTTGAGCCGGAGAAGCAAATCCTCGATCTTTTTTCGCTCACCTGGAGAGTTCTCGGCGTGGCTTATGAAATCTTCGTGCTGCTTAATGTCAGACGTTAGCCTAACCCGAGCGGCTTGAATCTCGGTGAGTCTTGCGCGGGCGTCATCGAGTCTTTGCGATGCGCGTGCGACGATTGCTTCCTGGCCTTGCAATCGATAGAGAAGAATTTGTGCTCTTTGCGCGGCTAGGGTGGTGGTCTGCAAATCGTGGCGCAGTTGCCGGACCTCCGACAGCAGAGCCTGCAAAGTTTGTGAATCGGTTGAGGCGGATTGACCTAAGACAGGCGCTGCGATGAGCAAGAGCCCCAGGATCAATAGGCAAGAGCGATGCATGGAGTGCCTCCTAATGAATTCTATCTCCAAGTCTTTGATATTCATCACGCAAGGCCAAATTCGCAGCAAACCCAAGCAGGATGCGGCTCGACGACGTTGTACACTGCTGGTATGGCTGAAACCGCCATCTTGGAACGTACGGCTGTCGTGCGCCACGGGCGAAGGCTCGAATATTTCACCATCGCATGGAATGCCTTAGAAGGTCTCGTGGCTGTCGTCGCAGGCGCAATTGCCGGCAGCATTTCGCTCGTCGGTTTTGGAATCGACAGCTTCATCGAAGTGACGTCCGGGTCGGTCCTGCTATGGAGGATGTCGGTTGACGCCGAAGTGCAGCGCCGCGAGCTGAATGAGAGGCGGGCCCTGAGGATTGTCGGGGTTTGCTTTCTGCTGCTGGCGGCCTACATCGCCTATGAATCTGTTTTGGACCTGTGGTCCCGTCGCGTTCCCGAACACAGCATTCCGGGAATTGTTCTGGCCTGTGTCTCCTTGGTCGTAATGCCCCTTCTGTCCAGAGCCAAGCGAAAGGTGGGGCATGCTTTAGGCAGCGCCGCCATGCACGCGGACGCCAAACAAACAGAGTTTTGCACGTACCTGTCCGCCATCCTGCTCGCCGGATTGCTGCTCAACGCGTTTTTCGGTCTATGGTGGGCCGACCCGGTGGCGGCCCTCATCATGGTTCCGATCATCGTGAAAGAAGGAATCGAAGGATTGCAGGGCAAAGCCTGCGACGAATGCTCCGGACAGTGACCTAAGTTACTTCGCCGGAAGCACGGATTCCACCGTCAGGGTCTCGCCTTTCAACGTTCCCTTCAAGGTGACTTTCTGCGCCCCGTATTTGTCGAGTTCCGTTTCATGTCCTTCGAGTGTGTACACGGTCTTGCCTGCGACGAGCGCGTACTTGGTCCCCTGCTTGATGCAGTAACGCAGGCATTCGGCGGCGGGTTTGTCCTTCATCATGTGGGTCTGGCCGCACATCGCATCGCTGACGATGCCCGTCAACGTTTTCTGCTGGCCGGACGTCTGCGCAAGAATCGCCAGCGGGACAAGTGCCGCCGCTGCCAGCATGGGAATTACCTTCACTGAGAACATGGTTTTCATCATAGTTTCTCCTTTGGACGGTCTGAAATCACTGTCAAAACTCTTAGCTTTCCGCCTACGGTTCTCTTGGCTGCAAGGTGCCGCGTCGCAGGGCGCGCTCCTTCATGAACGCGAAAAACACTGGCACCAGAATCAGGACATGAATCGTGGACGTGATCATCCCGCCGACGATGGGCGCGGCGATGGGTTTCATCACGTCGGAGCCGACGCCGGATTCCCAGAGGATGGGGATGAGGCTCGCGAGAACGACACACACCGTCATCAGCTTCGGTCGCAAACGCTGCACCGCACCTTCAACGACTGCCTCTTCAATGTCCTCGTGTTTCAGCGGCTTTCCGGATGCGAGGCGGCGGTCGAGTGCTTCATGCAGATACACGACCATGACCACGCCCGTTTCGACGGCGATGCCGAATAGAGCGATGTAGCCGACCCAGACCGCCACGCTAAAGTTGTAGCCGAGCAGCTTCTGCAGGATGAGACCGCCCGTGAGCGCGTAGAGCGTCGGGAAGACAAGCACGGCGGATTCCGCGACGGAGTGGAACACCATGTAGAGGAGCACGAAGATGACGAAGAACACGACCGGAAGAATAATCTTGAGACGCTCCTTGGCCCGTTGTTCGAATTCGTATTCGCCCGCCCACTTGTAGGTGTGTCCGGGCTGGAGATGGAGCTTTTGACGGAAGAGATCCTCGGCCGATCTGACAAACCCGCCATAGTTCTTCGAATTGAGGTCGATATAGACGTAGCCGGTCAAGGCTCCCTCTTCGTCGCGGATCATCGCCGGGCCACGGGAAAACGAGATTTTGGCGACTTGCTCGATGGGAATCTGCGCGCCGGACGGTGTGGCGATCAGCACGCGGCGCAGTTCGTCGACGTTGTCGCGAAAATCGCGGTTGTAGCGCACGTTGACCGGATAACGTTCGCGGCCTTCGATGTTTTCGGTGACCATTTCACCGCCGATTCCCGAACTGACCGCTTGTTGGACATTGGCGACGGTCAGACCGTAGCGGGCGGCTTCCAGGCGGTTGACCTCGACGTTGACGTAGAAACCCTGCGACACGCGTTCCGCGAAGATAGAACGAACCTCCGGGAGCGAGGAAAGCAGTTGCTGGATCTGCGCGCCGGTCTGTTGAATGCCTTCGAGCGTTGGACCCTGAATCTTCAATCCGAGCGGCGTCTTGATTCCAGTCAGCTCCATATCCAAACGATTTTCAACGGGCATGGTCCAGGTGTTGGAAAGACCGGGAAACTGAAGCTTTGCGTCCATCTCCTGAATGAGTTTTTCGTAGGTCATGCCGGGCCGCCACTGCTCACGGGGCTTGAGCATGATGGTCGTGTCGTACATGTCGAGCGGTGCGTTGTCCGTGGCGCTGTCCGAGCGTCCGATGGTGCCGAAAACCGTCTCTACTTCCGGAAACGTTCGAATGATGCGGTCCTGCTCTTGGAGCAACTGCGAAGCCTGGGTAATGGAAATTCCGGGCAGCGCCGTCGGCATGTAGAGCGCAGAGCCTTCAAACAGCGGCGGCATGAATTGACTGCCAATTTTCAGCGCGAGAGGCAGAGTCACGAGTAAGAAGACCAGGTTGAGCAGCAAGGTGGTCTTGCGGTAGCGCAAGCACAGGCCCAACACAGGCAGATAGATGGCCTGCGTGATCCGGGAAATCGGGTTCTTCGATTCGGGCCTCAGTTTTCCGCGAATGAAAATGATCATCAGCACGGGAACGAGACTGATGGCCAGCACGGAAGAAAAGCCTACGGCCAGCGTTTTCGTCCACGCGAGCGGCCGGAACATTCTTCCTTCCTGCGCTTCGAGCAAGAACACCGGCAGGAAGGAAACAACAATGATGACGAGCGAAAAGAAGATCGCCGGCCCTACTTGTTTGGCGGCCTTCAAGAGGATGCGCCGCCGTTCCGGCGCGGACACACCTTCCGATTCGGCGGAAGGATGTTCGGAGACCTGCCGATAGCCGTTTTCGACCATGACAATGGCCGCGTCCACTAGAACACCGATGGCGAGCGCCAGTCCGCCGAGCGACATGATGTTCGAGCTGACGTGGAGGTAGTACATCGGGATGAACGACGCGAGTACCGCGATCGGCAACGTGAGAATCGGAATCAGCGCCGAACGGAAATGAAACAGGAACAGGATGATAACGACGCTGACGATGATCGCTTCTTCGAGCAAGTCACGCTGCAAGGTTTCGATGGAGGCGTGAATTAGACCGGAACGGTCGTAACCGGAGACGACTTCCACTCCTGGAGGCAGCGACGACTTGATCTCTGCCAGTTTTTTCTTTACGCCATCGATGACGGTCAGAGCATTCATCCCGTCGCGCATGACGACGATGCCTGCGACGGTCTCTCCCTCGCCTTGCCATTCGGCTACGCCTTCGCGGATGTCCGGTCCGAAGCTGACCGTGCCCAGATCCCGCACAAGGACCGGTGTTCCATTCTTCGTGGCGACGGGCACCGCCTCCAAGTCGTTCAAGGAGCGCAAATACCCGAGGCCGCGGATCATGTACTGCGCGCCGCCCATTTCGAGCAAGCGCCCACCCACTTCATTCGTGCTGGCGCGTACTTTCTCAATCACCGTCGAAAGTGGAATGCCGTAC
>WNFQ01001348.1_pt1 | contig 20606 bp, 12 predicted proteins | sample 5400171 | NCBI WGS metagenome assembly WNFQ01 (sample SAMN13153356, study PRJNA577476) | soil metagenome | isolation source: 20 cm soil under Madrone tree | place: USA:California | collected 2016-06-14 | reverse complement strand
GCTGTGCTTGACTGATAGGTTCGACATTCCTCGTCAGAATGCCTGCGCAAGTTATCAAAATTAGCGGAGCCCGCCAGCACAATCTCAAGAACCTCCATGTGGAAATTCCACGGGAGAAATTGGTGGTCATCACCGGGCTGAGCGGCTCCGGAAAATCCTCGCTGGCCTTCGACACTCTTTATGCCGAGGGGCAACGCCGCTACGTCGAGAGCCTCTCCGCTTATGCGCGGCAATTCCTCGATCAAATGGAAAAACCAAATGTCGATTTTATCGAAGGCCTTTCCCCGGCCATCGCCATCGAGCAGCGCAGCGCCGGCGCGAACCCGAGATCCACGATCGCGACCACGACTGAAATTTACGATTATCTGCGGGTCCTCTTTTCCGCTGTCGGTCAGCCACACGACCCTGTCACCGGTCGGCCACTGAGCCGCCAAACGCCTCAGCAAATTGTCGATGAAATCCTTACGTACGAAACCGGCTCCAAAATCGTCGTGCTAGCGCCGGTGATCGAACATCAGCCGGGCGAATTCCGCGATGTGATCGAAAAGCTAAAGCGCGAGGGGTTCGTTCGCGCGCGCGTTGATGGTCAGCTTATCGAGCTGGATCGCGCCGAGCCGATCCGGCTTAACAAAAACCGGCGTCATACGATTGAGGCGGTCGTGGATCGGTTGGTCATTCGCGAGGGAATTCGTGTGCGCCTGACAGATTCAGTTGAGATGGCGCTCAAATTAGGTGGTAACCAGATGTCGATCTTGCGACCGACGCGAAAAATACCTAACGTCGAGCGTCCAACATCGAACATCGAATCGGAAGAGTGGGAAGAGCAGCGTTATTCGACGGATTATGGAAATACGGAAACCGGATTCAAGTTAGGCGAGTTAACTCCAAGACACTTTTCTTTTAATAGCCACCTGGGGGCGTGTCCCGCTTGCCATGGGCTTGGTACGCAGTTGGTCTGCGATCCAGACCTGATGATTTCCGATCCTACCAGGACGCTGGCCGACGGGGCAATCACGCCATGGCGACGCGGGACAAGGCGGATGCAGGCCTACTACCGGCACCTGCAAAAGGCGCTCGTGAAACACTTTCACGTCAATGAAGACGTTCCTTTCGGCGATTTGCCAGAACAATTCAAACAAGCGCTTTACTTCGGGACCAACGGGACGCCGATTGAAATGAATTTCGACAGCAACTCCGATAAATCGCGAGCCGGCGGCGAACAGAAAGCGGCGAAACCGTTTGAGGGACTCGTTCCGCAAATGCAGCGCCTTTACGAGCAAACGCAGAGCGAATTCACACGCAACAGGATTCGCTCATTCATGACACCTGAAACGTGCAAGGTGTGCAACGGCGCACGGCTCAAGCCGGAAATTCTTGCTGTTACCATAAAGAATCGACATGGACGCGAACTGAACATTCATCAGTTCACCCAACTAGCGATCGAAGCGGCCGAACAGTTTGTTTCAAACCTCGAACTAACTGCGCACCAGCGAAGCATCGTGACCGACGTGGTGCGTGAAATTCAATCACGTTTGCAATTCCTCGTTGAAGTCGGGCTCGATTATCTCACGCTGGATCGACAGAGCGGTACGCTCTCCGGCGGCGAGGCGCAGCGAATTCGACTGGCCACACAAATCGGCTCCGGTCTTGCGGGGGTGCTTTACATTTTGGATGAACCAAGCATCGGCTTGCACCAGCGCGACAATAGACGGTTGTTGGGGACGCTCCGGCGACTTCGCGACCTGGGCAATTCTGTCATCGTGGTCGAGCACGATGAAGAAACAATCCGCGCAGCCGATCACATTATCGATCTTGGCCCCGGTGCGGGACCGCGCGGAGGCGAAATTGTAGCGCAAGGCAAACTCACCGATGTCCTGTCCGCGAAGAATTCTTTAACTGCCGATTATCTTTCAGGCCGCGCGCGAATTCCGATTCCGAAACACCGCGTTCAGCCGCGTTCTGACGGTTGGCTTACAGTGGTCGGTGCAACCGAAAACAATCTCAAAGAAATCAACGTATCTTTTCCTCTCGGCTGTCTCACTTGCGTCACCGGTGTCTCTGGCAGCGGCAAGTCCACACTCGTCGATGACATTCTAAAGCGGGCGCTGTTTCGGCGCTTTTACAATGCAAAAGAAAAACCGGGTGCGCATCGAACGATTCGCGGCGTGGAACAGATCGACAAGGCGATTGTCATCGACCAGAGCGCGATCGGGCGAACACCGCGCTCGAATCCAGTGACCTACACGGGGGCGTTTACACCCATCCGCGAACTATTCAGCCAACTGCCTGCGGCGCGGGTGCGTGGTTACGATGCGGGACGTTTCAGTTTCAATGTAAAAGGAGGCCGATGCGAGAACTGCGAAGGCGGCGGATTAATCAAGATTGAGATGCATTTTTTGCCGGACGTTTATGTCGAATGCGAAGTGTGCCATGGCAAGCGGTACAACCGCGAGACGCTCGAGATTACCTACAAAGGCAAAAATATTGCCGATGTTCTCGATCTGACTGTCGATGAGGCAGCGCGCTTTTTTCGAAATGTGCCCAGCATTTCAGAAAAGCTAAACTCGTTGCTGGATGTAGGTCTGGGTTACCTTCGACTTGGCCAGGCAGGCACGACTCTCTCCGGCGGAGAAGCCCAGCGCGTAAAACTCGCGACTGAGCTTGCGAAAAAGGCAACTGGGCGCACGCTCTACATTCTCGATGAGCCGACCACCGGATTGCATTTCGCCGACATCGAGAAACTGCTGCAGGTACTGATGAAGCTGCGCAACGCGGGTAATACGGTGATCGTGATCGAACACAATCTGGAGATGATCAAATGCGCGGACTGGATTATCGATTTGGGACCTGAAGGTGGCGAAGGTGGCGGCGAGATCGTGGGCGCCGGATCGCCGGAAAAAATTGCCGGTCTTGCCGGAACTCATACCGGCAATTATGTGCGGGCTATACTCGAGAAGACATGAGACACATAGGGCTCATAAGTCTCATTTGTCTCGTTGGCCTATTCAGACACTTGGCCCGTGCGGACATTTCCTCTGAGATTACTGAAGCGAGCGCGCCACTGAAAGAAGGCGTGCCCGAAGTAGCGGTCGCTCGGTTGCTGGCGTTACTAGATAGAAATCTTCCCGATGCCGAACGGCGCGCGGTAGTCGAGAAACTTGCCGAAGCCCAGGTGGACGCAAAAGAGCCGGAGGACACGCTCGTCTTATTGGCAGACCCTCGGCTGCGCGACCTCCCGTGGGCCAAATTCTGGCGCGCACAAGCCTTGGCCGGCCTGCATCGATGGGCTGACGCTCTCTCGCTGTATGAGGCGCTGACGACGGACCGAGGTTCGCCGTTTCATGCCGCAGCCGTGTTTGGCACGGCGGAGATGCTGCGCGCCCTGGGAAAGCCGAAGGACGCTTTGCGAAAATTCAATCTTCTGCTCCATGAGCAACAATGGGCTTCCCGTGCACAGTTACGAGCCGCCGAATTGTACATCGACTTGGGCGATGCTCCCAATGCGCGGCGGCTTCTGGCAGAAATGAAGCCAACCACCATTGCCGAGCGAAGGGAACGGCGCGCGTTGCGTGGACGCCTGGAGCTGATTTTGCAGCGACCGGAGAGAGCATTGGGCATGTTCCAAGCGCTCCTGAAAAGGCCCGAGGGAACCAGCCATGCCACGCTGATCGCCGCACTGTTCGGCATCGCAGAAGCGCATCTGCAGCTAAAAACGCCCGAATCTGGAGATGATTTCATAGAACGATTTATCGATCGCCATCCGGCCGACCAGGATCTCCCTCTTCTCTTCGAAAAATTGGATGAGCTGTATCGCGCCGAGCACAAACCCTCGCGCAATGAACTGGAGAAATGGGTGCGCAGGCCGGAACAGCCCCGGCGAACATTTGCACGATGGTATCTCGCTCGACTGGAAATCCGTGCCGGACGGAGGGAGCGAGCGGCGCAATTATTTTCCGACCTGCGACGCACGACCATCAAATCGACAGCGATAGCGCAGGCGTTAGTTGAGTTTGCGCAATTTGAACTGGATGAGCGGAATTTCGATGAAGCGATCGCCATTTTGGATGATGCGCGCTTGTTGCATCCGGAGCCGGCTTTGCAGGCCAAGATCGAGTTTTTGTTCGCGCACACGCAGTATTTGGCGAAACGATTCGATACAGCGACAGCAGCTTTTGAACAAATCGCGCATTGCAACTCGCCCTGGGCGAAAGCTGCGCTGTTTAATGCATCCACCGGCTGGCTACAGCTCGGCAATCACTCTCGTTTCCAGGTTGACTACGCTGAACTGGAGAAGCAAGGCGGCGACGAAGAAGCGCGCTCCAATTTACGATTGCAGGAAGGTTTGATCCAGGCGGCGAAAGGCGACAAAAAAGCGGCGGCATCGCTGCAGCAGTTCATTCGTGATTTCCCGAGAAATCCGCGCGTGTCGGAGGCTTGGGTTGGCTTGGCCGAGTTGGCCTTTCACTCCTCGCCACCGCGTCTTAATGAAGCGCGCAAAAATTTGGCTCATGCATTCGAGTCGACGCCCACCGCCGCAGCTGCTGAGCGCGCCGATTATCTCAGCATCTGGGTGGAAGAGGCAGCGGGTGGAAACGAGACGAAAGTCATTGAGCTCGCAGAGAAATTTCTGGAGCAGCATGCCCTCTCACCGTTCGCTTCCGAAGTTCGAATGAAACTGGCGGAACTTTATTACCGGCGGCAGGATTTCGCCAATGCGCAAACGCAGTTCGAACTTATCGCGCAAAACAATGCCGACTCCTCTCTCGCCGAAAAAGCGATTTTCTTCGCGGCGGAATCGGCCATGTCAAGCATGGGCGAGCACTCACTGGACCGGGCGCTTGTTCTGTTCGATCAGGTCGTACAGAAAAATGGCCCGCTGCGGTGGGCAGCGCGAAATCGGCAAGCCGTGATTGAGCGCAAACTTGGCAAAGCGAAGGATGCTCTCGCCTTGTATGACGAGGTGTTAAAGAGCGACGCCCCCGTTTCTGAAAAACGCGAAGCCCTTTGCGGTAAAGGCGATGTCTTCTCCGAGGCGGGCGCAACCGACCCGAACAATTACGAGCGCGCGATTGAGGCCTACGACCAATTAGCCTCCGATAAGGACGCGCCGATTGACTGGCGTAACCAGGCGCTCTTCAAGAAAGGCCTGTGCTTGGAAAAGAAAGGCGATCGCGCCAGCGCCCTTGCGACTTTTTATAAAATTGTGGACGACGAGGCAAGGCCGGATCAGCACCGCGAACTGTTCTGGTATTACAAAGCGGGATTTAATGCTGCTCGATTATTGGAGGAGGATTCAAAATGGGAATCTGCCGCTGCTATCTATGATAAGCTCGTCGCGGCCGGAGGCAGTCGAAGCGAAGAAGCGAAAGCGCGTGTCAACAATCTGCGCCTGGAACACTTTCTTTGGACGGACTGAAGCATTCCTTGCGAAGGCTGGTGGAAGTGGGCTAGCTCAAAAATACGAAGTGGGTCGGGGAATAAGCTTGCTTAAATTTGCCGCGGGAGCAAAATCACGGCATGGGAAATGGAACCAGACTGAGTCGCGTGTGCGGCTGGTCGGTCCGAATTGTAACCGGGATCTTCGCCCTTGCATTCTGCGCATCAGCATTCGCTGATCCGAGCAAGAATGTAGTAGCGCGGCCATCGCAGCCTATGCCTGCCACGACAACAAAGAAAATTTGCTTCGTGATGATGGGTGACACGCGCATTCCGCAACCTTGCGATCGTCTCTCTGCAATTCCGACCACTGCTCACCACATGGATATTTACGGTCGTCGTCCCGGCAGATAAAATTTCCGTGACGACTTTGCCGGTCGTGACGCGCCGCCGGGCCGGCAGCGCGAGGGCGGATTTACTTTTTTCTGCGCCAAACCGTCAATCGCAATCGAAAACCTGGCCGCGCAACTGCGGCCGTTGCGTTAGACGTTAGCTGCGTAGCTCAGCCAAACAAGAGTCCGCTGTCGAAAGCACCGATTTGTCGTCGTTATTCGTTAGTCCCGCTAGGAAACCACGAATCCGACGAAACGATTGACGCAAAAACAAATTGGCAGCGGAGTGATCGGGCGCGGCCGCATCTCCATTTCGACGCGCGAACTGAATTTCTCCGTCCAGACGGCTCAAGACGCACGTCGATGCGAAAAGATCCATCGCCGCATTCGCGATCCGTTCCTGAACAAGCTGCATGTCGAGGATCGGCTCGCGATAAGTAATCAACGCGCGGTTCACAGCGAAATTAAAACGCCGGATCAAATGACCGAGCTCGCGCGCATCCGCGCGGAGCTGCTCGCTTTGCACCGGCACATCCGGGACACGGATCGTCGCGCCAAGCCGGCTCTTGCCCGCGGCCCACGCTTTGCTCATCCGATCGCGCGACGGTTTCATCATCGTGTCGTAGATTTCCTTGAACTCCATGCCAGGTCCGCGCATTCCCACCAGCGCGATAAACGAAGTGAGCACTTCGTTCGCCCCTTCGCCGATCTGATTGATCCGCGCGTCACGCATCATGCGCTCCAGCGGAAGATCGACAAAGTAGGCTGAGCCGCCATAGATCTGAAACACGTCATTGATGCATTCCCAAAGCCGCTCAGTGGTGAAGACCTTCAGCATGGCGGTCTCGAGCATGTAATCTTCCAGACCGCGGTCGATGAATGCGGCGGTGACGGTCGTCATCGATTCCATCGCGTAAGCATCGGCCGCGATGCGCGCGATTTTCTTTTTCACTAAATGAAAATTGCCAAGCGTTTTGTTGAATTGTTTTCGGGTGTTCGCGTGCTGGACCGCGAGCTGCAGACAGGTCTTGGCCGCACCGGTGCAACACGCGCCGAATGTTGTGCGGCCGAAATCGAGCACCGTCAGCGCGACTTTAAGGCCTTTCCCTTGTGGTCCGAGAATGTTTTCTTTCGGAACTTTGACGTCGCGCAACGCGAAGCGTCCGGTCGCCGTGCCACGGATTCCCATCTTAGGCATCCTCGCCTCGAGCATCTCGAATCCCGGCATATCGGGCGTCACGAGAAACGCCGTGACCGCAGTTTTGTCCGAGCCCGGCACCGGGGTGCGCGCCATCACCGTGAGCTCGTGCGCGATCGCCGCGTTGGTGATGTAACGTTTTTCGCCATTCAAAATGAAGTGCGACCCGTCCTCGCTTGGACGCGCTTGCATCTGCACATTTGCCGCATCGGATCCAGCTTCTTTTTCCGTGAGCGCGAATGCGCCCAGTTGCTCGCCGGTCACTAATTTGGGGAGCCATTTCTGGTTTTGCTCGTGCGTTCCGAAGAGCAGCAACGCGCGAATTCCAATCGAATGATGCGCGTTCACGAAAACTGACGTCGACGCGCAACGCCTTCCGATTTCTTCCAGCACTTTGCAGTTGGCCATTTGCGAGAACCCGCGGCCGCCGTATTCCTTCGGCGCGGTCATGCCGAGCACACCCACTCGACCGAGGCCATCGATCACGCTGCGCGGGATGTCTGCCTGGCGGTCGATCTCCGCAGCGTCAAGATGCTCGTCCAAAAATTTGCGGAGTTCAGTGAGCGTGTCATCCAACTCGCCTTGTTGCGCAGCGGGAATGCGCGGATACGGCATCACCCAATCGGAAACAAAATGCCCCTGGAAAAGTCCCTTGGCGAACCCGAGTGCCTGCGGCCCTGCAAAAAGCAGTTCCTCAGCCTGCTGAATTTCCTTCTGTCTCTGCGCGTCGAGCTTGTTCATTCAGTTCGCGTTCGAAAAAACTGAGCGACGCATTGTAGCCGTAGGCGCCCGCCTGTCCAATCACGCACTCCGGTTGCATCTTAAACATCCAAGTCACTAATCTGAAAACTTGGATGTTGGAAGATTTTGGATTTGGAGCTTTCTGCTTAGCTACAGCCTTGGCTGGTACCGCATTCTGTGCAGACGCCGCATGCGCCTGCGCGAATGACTTTGTCGCTGCCGCACACCGAACAAGTAATGCCCATGAAGATGCTCCCAAGAGCGACCATGACCCGGTCGTTGTGACCGTTTCCGTTGCCACTGTGATCAGCCGTGCTCGTGCGCTCGGCTGGATTGGGCAAATTATCTGTAATTACGTCGATCACTTGTTTGTCGCCGGTGCGCGCCAAATCGGTTACCGGCCGGTTCAGAGCTTTCTTTTCGATTTCGACAATCTCTTTGAGCGGCAGGTCCGGCTGTCCGCGATTGGGCGAAGTGGCTTCCTTGTAGCCTTTGATGAACTGGCACGCCAACCAGCGGAAAACGTAATCGGTGATGCTGGTCGCGTGGCGGATATCGGAATTTTTTGTGAACCCGCTCGGCTCGAATCGCTGATACGCGAATTTCTTCACGAGGCTCTCGAGCGGCACGCCGTACTGCAGCGCGATTGAAGTCAGCGTGCCGACAGTGTCCATCAATCCGCCGATCGTGCTGCCTTCCTTCGACATCGTGATGAAAAGCTCACCCGGTTGCTCGTCTTCGTACAAACCGACCGTGATATATCCTTCGTGACCGGCAATCTCGAACCGATGGGTCATGGACTTGCGTGTATCCGGCATGCGATGCCGAACTGGTCGGTCAAGCTGGTTGCGGAGCGTCGTCAATTCATCTTCCAATTCGATGATGCGATTTTGTAACGTGTCCGCGTTGGTGCCGGCATCATCCCGACCAGTCGGGACTACAGTGCCCATGTCTTTTGTCTTGCGCGTGTTCAAAGGCGCGGAGCGCTTTGAACCTTCGCGGTAAATCGCGATCGATTTCAATCCCATCCGCCAACCTTCAACGTAGGTGTTCATGATGTCGTCCACGGTGGCCCCTTCCGGCATGTTGACGGTTTTTGAAATCGCGCCGCTGAGGAACGGCTGGGCCGCGGCCATTATTTTCAGGTGCGCCATGTAATGCAGCGCGCGCTCGCCTTTGAATGGCTTGAACGCGCAATCGAAGATCGGCAAGTGTTCGCGTTTCAAGCCAGACGAGATTTTCGATCCGTCGGTGTCGATGACATCCTCGATCGTGTCGAACGCATCGATATGGGCAACAATGCGTTCGATCCCCTCAGAATTATAACCGAGTTTCTCCAGCGCCGGCTTGACCGTCTGATTGACAATCTTGAGCATGCCGCCACCGGCCAGCAGCTTGTATTTTACCAGCGCGATGTCGGGTTCGATTCCCGTCGTGTCACAATCCATCAGGAAACTGATCGTGCCCGTGGGCGCGAGCACCGTTACCTGTGCGTTGCGATAGCCATGGCGCTTCCCAAGTTCAGCCGCGCTCTCCCAAACTTTCGCAGCTTCTTCTTTCAAATGCGCGAACTCTTTCGCATCCGGGATTTCGCGCACTGCACAGCGATGCTGCTCAATCACGTCCAGCATCGAAGCGACGTTGTCTTTCGCGATGGGCTTCGACACGCCGCTCGCCCGCGCGTCGTGATAACCCGGGAATGGTCCCATAGCCCGCGCCATTCGCGCGCTTTGTTCGTACGCTTCGCCGGTCATGATCGAAGTGATCGCGCCGCAGAGCGCCCGGCCCTCGACGCTATCGTAACCGTAACCATAACTCATGATCAGCGAGCCGAGGTTCGCGTAGCCAAGCCCGAGTGTGCGGAAAATATGCGAGTTCTCCGCGATTTCTCTGATCGGGTAACTTGCGTTATCAACGATGATCTCCTGTGCAGTGATGAAGATGCGCACCGCCGCTTTGAATCGCTCCACATCAAAATCGCCCTCCGCGGTTTTGAATTTCATTAAGTTGAGCGACGCCAGATTGCAGGCGGTGTTATCAAGAAAGAGATATTCTGAGCACGGGTTAGTGGAGTTTTGCCGGTCTGTGCCTTTGCAGGTGTGCCATTTGTGGATGGTCGAATCGAATTGCATTCCCGGATCGCCACAGATGTGTGTGCCCTCGGCAATTTTCCGGAGCAGCGTGCGCGCGTCTTTGCATTCGCATGGCTTGCCGTCGGTCACCCGGCGTGTCCACCATTCCTGTCCGCCCAGCGCTGCTTCCATGAATTCGTCGCTTACGCGCACGCTGACATTTTCGTTTTGATACATGACCGACCCGTACGCATCGCCGTTGTAGCTGCCGTCGTATCCCTGCTCGATCAGTGCCCACGCCTTCTTTTCTTCTTTCTGTTTCGCGTCGATGAATTCTTCGATGTCCGGGTGCCAATCTTTGAGCGTGTTCATCTTTGCAGCACGCCTTGTCTTACCGCCGCTCTTCACTACGTTCGCAACCTGATCGTAAACTTTCAGGAACGAGAGCGGTCCGCTAGGCTTGCCGCCGCCGCTCAATTTTTCCCTTGTTGACCTAAGCGAAGAGAGATCCGTGCCGGTGCCGCTGCCATACTTGAAAAGCATGGCCTCGCTCATGGCCAGGCGCATGATGTCTTCCATCGTGTCGCTCACGCTCTGAATGAAGCAGGCGCTTCCCTGCGGATATTCGTACTGCGACGGCGCGCGCTCCGCTTTGCCGGTCTCGCGATTGTAAAAATAATTCCCAGCGCCTCCGTTCTTACCGACGCCGTATTGGTGATACAATCCAACGTTGAACCACACGGGCGAATTAAACGCGCCGTGCTGATTCAAACACAGCCAGGTCAGTTCGTGGTAGAAAGTGGCCGCAGCCTCTTCATCCGCGAAGTACCCATCCGCAATTCCGCAGTCGGTGATCGTGCGCGTGACGCGATGAATCAATTGCCGCACAGACATTTCTCGTCCGCCCTTGTACGGATCAGTGCCGTTCGCAATGTCGCCGTAGAAATATTTTGAGACCGCAATCTTCGTCGCCAACGCACTCCAGCTTTTCGGGACCTCGATGTCCTCCTGCTTAAAAATGACTTTACCGCTGTCGTCATTGATTTCCGCGGTGCGCCGTTGCCATTCGATTTGATCAAAAGGCGCAACGGCAGCATCGCTGAACACACGCTTAAAATGCAGGCCGGCGTTTTGCTTTTTCTCGGACGTGGTTTTTTTCCGTGTGGCGGAACGTGGTGACGCACTAAGTGAAGCGGGTTGGATTCCGGGTTTCAATTGAATCATGGCGGTGAGGGAGGGTTGAGGTTTCGAATAAGGTGCGAATAACGGTGGACAGCGGCACTAACAAGCTGTGAATACCGGTCAACAACAAGTAATAGCGTGGCTGCCCAGTTGGACACACAATATGCAGCCCCGCGTACACTCGTGGCAAGCGAAAAATTGTAACATTTTTCTGTCTGCCGGACGCCCACTTTGACAACGATTGGCGGAAGGGGTGGGATTCGAACCCACGGTGGGTTTCCCCACGCTCGATTTCGAGTCGAGTGCCTTAAACCGAACTCAGCCACCCTTCCGTAATTCTGACGACAACGCCGAACGCGCAACGTCCAACATCCAACGCTCGATGCAACTTTGTTCGCCATATGAGCGTTTAGCTTTGAGCATTTCGATCTCGGGGATCGGCGGCTTTCCAGCCGTCGTACATCGACCCAACGTCAGCGGTTTTACTCCGCGCGTTCGTCTTAGACAAAATCGTCAGTCGGCGGCGTCTTCATTGAAATCGCTGTTGCATCCGACGGCTTCAACGGCAGCTTCCTCACTTCATTTGTTGTCCTATGAAGATACTCTCTCGGTTTCTCGTTCTTTTGTGTTTGATCGCGGTTGATCTGATTTCAGTCAGTACTGTCCCTGCGCAAAACTTGCCCAATACGACGCGACTGCTGCGTTTTCCAACCACAAATGGATCACAAATTGTTTTTTGTTACGCGGGCGAGCTTTACACGGTCGCTAAAGATGGCGGGACGGCGCGCCGCCTGACGAGCGGACCGGGCTACACTTCGTTTGCACGATTTTCGCCGGACGGAACGCAGATCGCGTTCACTTCAGAGTACGACGGCAATAGAGAGATTTACGTGATGCCCGCGGAGGGCGGCACACCGAAACGCTTGACGACTTCGGCAACGCTGGGGCGCGACGACGTTTCCGATCGCATGGGCCCGAACAATATCGTGATGGCATGGGAAAACACGAAGCCGCTGATCGTGTTCCGCTCGCGCATGAAATCCTTCAACGATTTCATCGGCTCGCTTTTCACGGTCGGACTCGATTCGGAATTGCCGCAGCAATTGCCTGTGCCGCGCGGCGGGTTCGTTTCATTTTCGCCGGACGATTCGAAGATGGCTTACAACCGGGTGTTCCGGGAGTTCCGGACATGGAAACATTATCGCGGCGGCATGGCCGATGACATTTGGATTTACGATTTCAACACAGGCGCCACTGAAAACGTAACAAATAATCCAGCGCAGGACATCTGCCCAATGTGGGGGCCGGACAACAAAATCTACTTCATTTCCGATCGCGACAACCGGATGAACCTGTTCGTTGTTGATCTTGCAAGCAAAGAAACAAAGCAACTCACACACTTCACTGATTTCGACATTAGGTTTCCGTCGATCGGGAAAGACTCGATCGTATTCGAGCAAGCGGGATATATCTGGCGCTACGATCTTGCCACGGGACAGGCGACGCCTGTGCCAATTGAGATTAAAGAAGATTTTGACAGCGGTCGTGGCGGGCTGGTTGATGCAGCCAAGCATCTCGAATCGGTAAACCTCGCGCCTGACGGCGAACGCACGATCGTCATCGCGCGCGGCGATCTTTTCTCCGTGCCCGCAAAGAACGGCACGCCGCGCAATTTGAGCAAAACCTCAGGCGCGCACGAACGCGATGCGGTTTGGTCGCCGGACGGAAAATGGATCGCCTACAATTCGGACGCGACCGGCGAGAACGAGTTGTATGTACGTTCGCAAGACGGCAAAGGCGAGCCGCAGCAAATCACTAATGGCGCGGACACGTACTACTATGCGCCGAAGTGGTCGCCCGACAGCAAGAAGCTGCTGTGGAGCGACCGCTTGCAACGGCTGCGCTATGTCGACGTTGCAAGCAAGGCAGTGACGCAGGTCGATCAAGACAAATACGGCGAGATCGAAAGCTACAACTGGGCACCGGACAGTCAGTGGGTGACGTGGGTGCGCCCCGAAGAGAACGGGATGCCGCGCGTTTATCTCTACTCAGTCGCGAACAAACAGCAGACCGCGGTGACCGATAGGTGGTACGGGTCGGGCGAAGCGGTGTTCAGTGATGATGGAAAATATTTAGTGCTTAGTTCTGCGCGCGATTTCAAACCCACTTTTGGCGACGAGGAATTCGCAAATGTCTATCGCGACATGGAACGGGTTTACCTTGTCACGCTCGCCAAGGACACCGCGAATCCGCTCGCGCCGAAGAGCGATGAAGTCGGCAAGGCCGAGGAAAAACGCAAGAAGGAAAAGGCTAAAGAAGCTGAAGAAAAAAAACCGGAGGCGAGCCCGGGCGCGACGAAACCGGAAGAAAAACCAAAGAAACCCGTCACGGTGAAGGTGGATACCGATGGAATCCAAAACCGAATTCTAGGTTTGGAAATCACGCCGGGAAATTATCGCAACATCCGGATGCTCAACGACGGTCGCATTTTCTATCTGCGCCGCACGGCGGCTGATGAAGTCGGCGAAGAGGAAGAAGACTTATTCGGCGAAAGAGACAGGAAATCGCACCTGTGCGTTTACAACGTCGATGACCGCAAAGAAACCGTGCTCGGAGACGCGAACAATTACCAGATTACGTTCGACGGTAAAAAAATGCTGGTGAAGATCAAAAAGGACTACGCCATCATCGACGTGCCGAAAGACAAGCTCGAAACCAAGGATCACGAGCACAAGATCGATGGTCTCGACATGCAGTTGGATCGGCGTGCTGAGTGGCGCCAAATCTATTTCGAGTGCTGGCGACAAATGCGTGACTTCTTCGTCGCTCCCACGATGAATGCGGTGGATTGGAAGGCGATGCGCGACAAATACGCCGCGCTGCTGCCGTTCGTGAATCATCGCAACGATCTCACCTATTTGTTGGGCGAGTTGATTGGCGAATTGAACAGTGGCCACACCTATGTCGGAGGTGGCGAGCGTCCAGGCACGCCGCGCATCAAGCTTGGCCTGCTAGGGGCAGAATTTTCGCGCGATTCGGGTACGCGCACATACCGCATCGAACGCATTTTACCTGGCGAAAATTGGAACAAGCACACGCGCTCTCCGCTCACAGATGTCGGCGTAAACGTGAAAGCGGGCGATTACATTCTCGCGATCAACAACACGCCGGTGTCGAGCCTGCCAAACCTTTATGACGCGCTCATCGGCACTGCAGGCAAACAGGTAATCCTGCGCGTGAATTCCAAGCCGACCGATGCCGGGGCGCGCGATGTGACCGTCATGCCCATCGATGACGAAGCACCGCTTTACTATCTCGATTGGGTGCAAAAGAACATCGACTACGTCACGAAAAAAACCGGCGGCGAAATTGGATACCTCCACATCCCTGACATGGGCCGACCCGGGTTGGACGAGTTTACGAAGCTTTACTTTCCGCAAATCCGCAAGCACGCACTCATTGTCGATGTCCGCGGCAACGGCGGCGGCTTCGTCTCGCCGCTCGTGATCGAGCGGTTGCGGCGCGCGCTGGTGATGGTCGGGATTGCGCGCAACGGCATGCCGCAAACGGATCCGCCGCAAACGTTCACCGGCCCGATGGTCACATTGATCAACGAATTCTCCGCATCCGATGGCGATATTTTTCCGTATCGCTTCAAAACGCTCGGGCTTGGGAAGCTCATCGGCAAACGCACCTGGGGTGGCGTGATCGGGATTCGCCAGTCGCTTCCACTGGCGGATGGGGGGCAGTTCTTTAAACCGGAATTCGCGGTTTACTCAAAAGACGGCAAACAATGGATCATCGAGGGCCACGGAGTCGATCCCGACGTTGTCGTCGATAACGATCCCGGGAAAGAATTCAAAGGCGAAGACGAGCAGCTGGATCGAGCGATTCAGGAAATGCAGGACGAGCTAAAGACAAAACGTTACGAACTGCCGCCTCCGCCGCCGTGGCCAAATCGCAATCCCGCCGGCGGAACTTAGAGGCTCAATTGACGCGCAGCGATTTACACGTGTAGCCTCTCCCGCCTCTCTCCTTGGAGAAGGATCTCTTGCCGAGTTCGCACATCATTTGAGGCAAACCGTAGTCGCGTCGAGAATCGAAATTCAGAAGGCAGGCTTTTTCACCGCTTGAGGCCGAGCCAGCTAGCGAAAGGACTACAACGATGAGTGACCAAGGTTTTGAAACCGTGCGTGTCATTATCGCCGCGCACATTGGCGAACTTGAAAAAGTCATGCACAGTTTTCCCCGCGATATGCAGTCGTTATTTCCCGCGCTCGCTTCGACTGTTTAACAAAGCGGCGCGATCAGCCGCATGGAACGAGCTTTTTCAAATCGAGCAGAAGCCGGTCGGCAACTGGCGGAGAAGCTGGATAAATACGCAGGTCGTAAAGATGTAATTGTGCTCGGATTGCCTCGCGGCGGCGTGCCTGTTGCGTACGAAGTTGCAAAACGGCTGCGTGCTCCGCTCGATGTTTTTATCGTGCGCAAGCTCGGTGTTCCTGGTTTTGAAGAACTGGCTGCCGGTGCGATCGCCTCTGGCGGTGTGCGCGTCTTGAATGAAGAGGTTATGCGCGCAATACCATATGCAGACGAGGCGATTGAAGCTGTAACTGCCAGGGAAACAACCGAGCTCGAGCGACGGGAACGGATCTACCGCGAAGGCCGTCCACCACCCGAGCTGCGTGATCGAATTGCTATTCTGGTCGATGACGGACTCGCCACAGGCGCAACCATGCGCGCTGCGGTTAAGGCGCTGCGACAGAGCGGCGCCGCAAAAGTTGTGGTTGCAGTTCCGGTGGGCCCGCCAGACACATGTCTCGAACTCGAACAGCTGGCTGACGAAACAACCTGTCTGAGCACGCCCCCATTCTTTCAGGCGGTTGGTCAGTATTACGAAGATTTCTCGCAGACCAGCGACGCAGACGTTGGCGAGTTACTGAGCCGGGCCGCGCAAGAAATGTCCGAGCGAAACCAAACGAATCAGCAATGACGGACGCCGAACTTGTTCGCGAAATAGCGCAGCCACTTTCCGGCGGCTCCGACGATTACGATGCGCTGCTAGCGCTGGTCGGTAATGCGCGATTTGTCCTGATCGGCGAAGCGACGCACGGCACATACGAATTTTATTCTGAGCGCGCTACCATTACGAAACGGCTCATCACTGAGAAAGGCTTCTCCATCCTGGCCATTGAGGCGGATTGGCCGGATTCAGCCCGCGTTCATCGTTACGTGCGCGAGGACACTATGGCCAACGCCGATAAAGCGCTTTCGGGTTTTCGCCGGTTCCCTACGTGGATGTGGCGCAACACCGTCTTAGTGGAGTTCGTCGAGTGGTTACGTGGTTTTAACAAAACCATCGATCCGAAGCGAGCGCCGGTCGGATTCTACGGAATGGATCTGTACAGCCTGCATGCGTCGATTGAAGCGGTGCTCAAATATCTCGAGAAAGTCGATCCCGAGGCTGCGAGACGCGCACGTTTGCGTTACTCCTGTTTCGATCATCTTAGCCGAAAGCCGCAGGAGTACGGGTATGCCACGACGGTGGGGGCGATCGAATCCTGCGAGAACGCGGTCGTCGAACAGTTGGTCGAGTTGCAGCAGAAGGCGACCGAGTTTCTAAGCCGCGATGGCGAAGTGGCCGCGGAGGAATTCTTTTTCGCAGAGCAAAACGCGCGCCTGGTGAAGGATGCGGAACAATATTACCGGGCAATGTTTCGCGGCCGCGCGTCATCGTGGAACCTGCGAGACCGGCACATGGTCGAGACGCTCGAAAATCTGATTGCGCATCTTAATGGTAGCCGGCAATCCAAAGCGATTGTTTGGGCGCACAATTCCCACCTTGGCGACGCCCGCGCGACGGAGATGAGTCATTATGGAGAAGTGAACGTGGGCCAACTCGTGCGCGAGCGATTTGGCAAGGATGCTGTGTTGATCGGATTCACCACTCATCATGGCACTGTGACCGCAGCATCAGATTGGGGCGCGCCCGCGGAGCGCAAAAACGTGCGGCCAGCGCTACGGGGCAGCTATGAAGCGTTGTTTCACGAGACCGGCTTGCCTTGGTTTTGGATCAATTTGCGTGGCGCCGGCCAGATAGGTGTCCTGCAACAGCGGCGGATCGAACGTGCTATCGGCGTGATTTATCGGCCGGAAAGCGAACGGTTGAGCCATTATTTTCATGCGCGGCTCCCGGAACAGTTCGATGCCATCATTCACATCGACGAAACGCAGGCAGTTGAACCGCTGGCAGCATTTGGGAAGAAGGCGAATTGCCCGAGACGTATCCATTCAAAGTCTAGTTCAGGTCCTTAGTCCTGGTCATGCTCATGCTAGAAGAAAAGCGACGCGAGGACGCGTGCGCACTCCGAAAGCTTTCGCGAAACGGAAACGCATGTGCCCTAGATTTTGCACGAAGTGCTTTCGGAGTGCGATGCGTCGTCGCATCGCTTTCATCGCGTGATTAGAAAGGGTAACAGTAGGACGAATAGATGAATGAAGTACAAATTCAGGCCGGGCGCGCAGTTCTCTCTGGGAATTTGACTATTCCAGAGAATGCGACCGGGCTCGTTCTCTTCGCGCACGGCAGCGGTAGCAGCCGTCACAGTCCGCGCAATCAATTCGTCGCGCACACGCTGAACGATGCCGGACTGGCAACATTGCTTTTTGATCTGCTCACGCCGAAGGAGGAAGCAATCGATCTGCACACTCGTGAGCACCGATTCAATATCGCGTTGCTCGCCGAACGCCTCGTTCACGGCACAACATGGGCAAAACAACAGGAGCAAGCACGCGATCTGCGGGTCGGTTATTTCGGCTCGAGCACGGGCGGAGCTGCTGCTCTGGTTGCAGCGGCCGAGATTTCAGAAGATGTCGGCGCTGTGGTTTCACGTGGTGGACGCCCCGATCTGGCCGGCGATGCGTTGCCAAAAGTCGAGGCGCCGACATTGCTCATCGTTGGTGGCAGTGACGACATTGTAATCGAGCTAAACGAAATGGCGCGCGATCAGATGCGCTGCGAAGTGAAGCTGGAGATTGTTCCCGGTGCGACGCATCTTTTCGAAGAACCGGGGACGCTGGAAAAAGTCGCCAAGCTGGCAAGCGATTGGTTTGTCAATCATATCGGAGTGGACGGCGCCAGCCGTTGATTGTCATTCCGAGCGAAGTCGAGGAATCTCGGATTGTAAGCTTAAAGGTAGCTTCGCGGGATCCTTCGACTCCCCTCAGGATGACACGTTTTTACCTCGCCGTGTCCTTCGTCATTTAAGCATTTGGACTTCCTTCGTCATTCGTCATTTGCCAGCCGCGTCCGTAGCGAAGCGAAGGCGGGTGCTTCGTCATTCTTCTTTGTACGTAACCACCCTGCCCCACAAGCTTTTCGTCCCCCAAATGCCGGCACGCAGACATTCCAGTTGCACGATCTGGCTGTGATCGACAAACAGGTTCACATCTGCGCCGTAGTTCTTGATGTACCACGCGAACACATCCGGATCGGCGGCTTCGAACATCAGTTTTTCCATGCCGATCTCGTCAATGAATTTCGCGGGGACATCGGTGCGCCATGGATCAACATTTTCAGTGATGCCTTCGCTCTCGATCATGATGATCTCTGCGCCGGCTTCGAGAAATCGTTTTGCCTGCGCGATCGCCCAGTTCGGATCGCGGGTACCCTCCGCTTTTAATTCTTCTGCCGCTGTTGCGCCGCCCGCGCCAAATTGAATTCCAACTTCCGGTTTCGCTTTCAATCCGGATTTGCGCACCAATTCGATAAGCCGCAGCCAATCATCGGCCGAGATGGAGACGAACCCGGCCGAAATCTCGACGACATCGAACCCTAGCCGTTTGCATTCGGCAACGTACTGCCGCACGGCGTCGCCTCCTTGGACAAGCACGCGCTCAATGAAGCCACCCGTGGAAACGAGCACATCGTGTTTATGACAAACATCGACAATTTCCCGCACAGCCCGCTCGGGCATGAGTGTAAACGAGCCGCCGGCGAATTTTAGCGAATCGACGTACGCTCCCATCGTCTCGAATAAGTCCTCGAGATATCGGCGGCCAACTACGGAGTAATACGGTCCGCGGATTTCCGTTAAGCCGCGCTTCCGCGATTTGCATTCGCGTTCGCTAATTCGCAGGAATGGAAAGCTACGCTCGGGCTGTTTCGATTTCATCCGCTCACCAATAAGGAACGGAGCACAGTGTATGTCCGGTCGTCTGGGGAGCGCACGCGTCTCGCGTGCCGGATGGGCCGGCACCTCGGATTGAACACGCATGTCATGCTGGACGGCTGCCGCGGAATCGATCTTGAGCCCGGCGACATCGGACGCGCACTCGATGAAATGAAACGCGCCGGAGCGGTTCTTCTAAAAAGCAGCGAATTGTAGCCGCCGCCGGCGACCGCGGCCACAACTCCGTCCAAGCGATTGAGGTCAATCGTTTCCAGCTAACGCGCGGCCGATGCGGTTCAGACCTTCGCCGAACATTTCGGTGTTCACGCCCATGCCGATGCGAAAGTGATCAGGCATTTCGAAAAAGCGGCCCGGGACTGCTGAGGTGTCAAATTTCGCACGCAACTGTTCCAGGAATCTATCGGTGTTGCTCCCGCGACTGTGGGACAATCGCACAAACGACGTTGTTCCCCAGTTCGTCCAAACGGCGCAAATATTTGACTGCTCCCCCAGAAAATCGCGAAGCAACTGTCGATCCGCGTCAACAATTCGGCGCGCTTTTTCGCGAAGGAGATTTAGATGTTGGAACGCCGCGACGCTGAGTAACTCGCCAGGATAAACGGGCGTGGCGCTGTAAAGATCGTTCAGGCGGTGCATCTTCCACGCGAGATCAGGCTGTGCCAGGATCCAGCCGCATCGGAGGCCGCTGACGCCGTAAACTTTCGTTAAACTGCTGGTCACCACAAACTGCGGCCCGAGATGGAATGATGGGCGTGGAGTTCCTTCGTAAACCGCATCAAGGTAAACCTCATCGACGAGCACCAATGCGCCAATGCTGCGCGCGATGTCGCCGATTTCCCGCAGGACTGCTTCCGAAGTGAGCGCGCTCGTCGGGTTGTGAAGATTCGTGATCACGACGAGCCGCGTCTTGGGCGTGATGTTGCGGCGCACTTCCTTCGGATCGATGGCCCAGCCGTTTTCCTCTGCACGCTGGAAACGTCGAACGTTTGCTTGCAGATAATACGCGACATCAAGAATGGGTCCGTACGCCGGATGCTCGATTAGAACTTCATCGCCCGGTTCGATGATCGCTGCCATTGCCAGATGATTTGCCATGGATGTGCCCGCGGATTCTACGACGCACTCGGGATCGACAGCGTAATGCCCAGCGATGGCTTGCTGCAACGGAGCGCAGCCATAATCGTTAGTGCCATTTATTTCCAGGTTCTTCAGATCCACCGGCAGTTCACGCACCGGAAACGGCGCTACGCCGCTCGTGGCGAGATTGAACCGTGCGCGGCTCTGCGTCTTCGACCAATGCATGTAGTCCGAATGCTTGTGTCTCATGAATGGGTGCCTCTTAATCTGGTCCAAAAATAATAAGTCGGGAGAGCGGCCAGCATGATGCACAGAGCAATCGCGCTATTGCGAGGCGAAGCGATGACGGCGCTCACCACAATTCCCAGGCACGAAA
>WNFQ01000896.1_pt1 | contig 20633 bp, 18 predicted proteins | sample 5400171 | NCBI WGS metagenome assembly WNFQ01 (sample SAMN13153356, study PRJNA577476) | soil metagenome | isolation source: 20 cm soil under Madrone tree | place: USA:California | collected 2016-06-14 | reverse complement strand
CGGCCTGAACCTCGTCATAGTAAGCCTGAATGATGGCTTCTTTGCTGGGGAAGTAGTAGTAGGCCGCTCCCAAGGACAGGTCGGCGGCTGCAGCGATGTCCCGCATGGTCGTATCGTCGAGGCCTCGTTGACGGAACAGTCCAAGCGCGGTCCGGAGAATCTGGAAGCGAGTCTCTTGGGACTTCGACAAGCTCTTTGTTGTTTTGAACATGTTCGAAATGTATACGATCAAGGGCGCTTTGTCAAGGAAAAAATGGACATGTTCAAAAAATCCCGTCAGTCCTATTAACCGCAATAGTTTCTGATATTTAGCGCATTCGCCATGCTCACAATTTAAGACCCTGCCCCACCCGCCTGTCCCAGATAGGCTCACTCGCGCACTCCACTTCGACCACACTTGCCGCCTCCTCATCGACGGCAAACCCCTTTAGAATCAACACTTACACAACCGCCCGCAACTGCTGATTCTAAACCACTTACAGCAACACTAAGGCCTTTATCAGCAACAGCGTCGAAAAACCCTGGGTCGCGAATCAAGCCGTGCTGAAATCAAAGGAGTTAACGTCACGTTGAGCGATTTTCATGAGGTTTCGCGAGCGGGTCGGCCCTAAAAGACACTTACAGAAAACTAGGAGGGCGGCAACTGAGAACCGTGTCACCGACCTGAAGCCAACGACAGCTTCATTGGGATATATCAAGATCAGGGTTTCTCTTCTCGGACTGAACACTGAAAACCGACCACTGAGAACTGCTTCACTTCGCCGGAGCCGCTGCCGTGGCAAATCCCAGCGCCTGCATCAGCGCATCATGCAGTGCCGGCCGCACTTGCTGAATCTTTATGTTCTCCCGGGTCGGGTGTACGCGATTCGTCAGCAACACCACAAAAAGCTGCCGATCCGGATCGATCCAGATCGACGTTCCGGTAAAACCCGTGTGCCCAAAGCTGTGCGCCGAAAAATAATGCCCGCTCGACCCGCCTTCGGTCGGCACCGCCCAGCCCAGCGTGCGCGTGCCGCCGGAAAGCTGCTGCGGCATCGTGAATTGGGTGATCGTCGCGCGCCGCAAAATCCTCTGATGCGCGTACATGCCGCCGTTCAGCAGCATCTGGCAGAACGCCACCAGGTCCGGCGCCGTGCTGAAAAGTCCCGCATGCCCCGAAACGCCGCCGATCGCAAACGCGTTTTCATCGTGTACTTCGCCCTGTACCAATCGGTGCCGCAAATTATTGTCGATCTCCGTCGGCGCAATCTGCGGCCACAATTTTTTCGGCGGACGGTACATCGTGTCCTGCATTCCCAGCGGCAAAAAAATGTAGCTTCTCGCTAAATCGTCGAGCGATGTCCCGGTCAAGCGCTCGATAATTTCCGCCATCAAAATAATCCCCAGGTCCGAGTACACTTCCTTCGCTCCCGGCTCGTAGTCAAGCGGTTCAGCAAAAATCTTCGTCAGCGTGTCCTGCTTGTTCTTCGACGTCCGCCAATACTCCTTGAACGGCGGCAATCCCGATGTGTGCGTCAGCAGATGCCGCACGGTCACCCTGTGCCGCCACTCCGCGTTCGGCCCACTCGCCCACTCCGGCAAATACCGCTCGATCTTGGCGTCCAAATCCAGCGGCACGGCGAAGTCGCCCTCCGTCAATTTCGCCACCAGCGTGGTCGTCGCCACCACCTTCGTCAGCGACGCGATGTCATACATCGTCGTCGGCATCGTCGCCGCCGCCTTCGCGTCGTAACTCAATTTCCCGAATGCATGCACTGAAACTTTTCCGCGATAGGCCACAGCCAGCGTCGCGCCCGGAAACGCCTTGTCCGCAATCGCTTTCTCGATCACCTCGTACGCCGGTTGCAATTGCGCGTCGCTGCGCACGTCCATCGGCTGTACCGTCATCGGATTCGCCAGCAGCTCCATCCCAAAGCCCGCTTTCAGATTCACTCCCGGAATCGTCACCGGTAATTTCCCGTGCACGGGAATCTCTCCGAACATCGCACGCGCCACCGAAATCTGCGCGACATCGCTGATTCCAAACGCTGCCAGCCACGTCTCCGCCTCCGGAAACCGTTCGATCAAGTACGGACTCCCGAATCCAACCGTGATCACCGGCTTGCCCGTTTTGTAAATTTGCTCCGCCAGCGCCGCCTGCTCCGCCGGGACATCCACATTTCCTTTGCGATCGCTAACGCGAACAAACAGCGCGAGAATCGTCACGTCATACGAATCCGGCGGCGGCAATTTCAAAGTGCTGGCGTTCACAAATCTCGTGTCCGCTCGCAAGGTCGTCACCGAGTCGAATCGCGAACGCAATTCGCGCTCGAGATCTTCTCCCGGATAAGGTTCCGGATCAGCATAAAACGCCAGCAGCAGCGCCCGCGACGGCTTCGTTCCATCCAGCGGTAATCGGTGGGGCGTATCACGCAGCAGCGTCACGCCACGATCCGAAATTTCCTGCGCTTCTTTCTGCCACGCAGCGCTGCCAAATTTCTGATTGATTGCATTCACGTCCACGAGCCGGCTCGCGTTCAGGCCAAGCCGAGCTTTGGCTTGGAGAATCCGCCGCACCGAATCATCGAGACGCTCTTTCGAAATTCGTCCCGACTTCACCGCAGCCTGCAACGCTTCAAACGCGGCGTCCGGCACGGGGGGCATCAGCAGCGCGTCCGCTCCCGCCACGACCGCGCGCACCGCTGCTTCTCCCGGCGCGTAACGCACGGTGATTCCGCCCATGTCCATCGCATCGGTAACGATGAGGCCCTGATAGCCGAGCTGATTGCGCAGCAGATCGGTGAGGATGTTGTGCGATAAAGTGGCCGGCGTGTTGGGATCGGGCTCGAGAGCAGGAACGTTCAGATGCCCCGTCATGATGCTGTCAACCTGCATGGCGATAGCGGCTCGGAAGGGAACAAGTTCAAGTTGATCAAGGCGAGCGCGGTCGGCACGAATCACCGGGAGATCGATGTGCGAGTCCGCCGCCGTGTCGCCGTGGCCTGGAAAATGTTTGGCCGTCGCCAGTCCGCCATTTTCCCGCACGCCGCGAACAAACTCAGAAACAAATTCCGCTACGCGCGCAGGATCTTCTCCAAACGATCGCGTGTTGATGATGGGATTTCCGGGATTATTGTTTACATCCGCGTCCGGCGCATAGATCCAGTGAACTCCGACGGCGCGCGCTTCGAGCGCCGTGATTTTGCCCAGAGTGTAAGCGTCTTTTGGATTGCCACCGGCGGCGAGCGCCATCGCCGTTGGAAAAGACGTGCCTTCATCCAGCCGCATCGCCGTGCCGCGTTCGAAATCCGCACCGACCAGCAGCGGCACTTGCGACTTTGCCTGGAGCTGGTTGTTCAGCACCGCCGTGGGATAAGCCTGGCTCTTCACGATTCCCAGCGGCGATCCCTGCGTAATATTGATGAACCCTCCCACGTGGAGATCGGTCACGTCATGCGTGATCTGCCGGTAAGCCGCGGTGTCCGTGGCCGTCAAACTTCCATGGTAGGTGGCGAATAAAAGCTGCCCAATCTTTTCGTCGACGCTCATCTTGCGCAGCGTGTTTTCCACCCAGGCGTTCGCGGCAGGCGACAATTTTTTCGCTCTGCTCTTTGCGGAGATTGCGCCCTCCTTGGCGAAGGTTTTTTTTGCCGAGGTGCTGCGGCTCTGGCTGCGTGCGTTATAGGCCATAAGGAAAACGATCGAGACGGGAATCAGAAGCAAGAAGCGGACGCGGCGTCCTACCATCGGATAAAATCCCCCAGCGGCCGCCAACAGTCTGTATTTATACATAGCACACGCACATCGCGCTCTCAACGCAGCTGCGGCCAGCGCGTTCCAGAATATCATTGTATGGTTTCAATGGCGGGGGACCCTTTGACTGGATTCAGGCTCGCGCGTTTTACGTTCGTCCATTTCTCCATCTTTGCCGCGCTTCTCGCGCTGGGACCCGTGCCGGCGCGTGCAGCATCGAAACACTCGCGTCACGCCGCGCGAGTGCAAACCGGCCTCGACGTTCTCGAATCGCAGAAGTTCGCGCCCCTTCGCGGCAAGCGCGTCGGCCTCATCACCAACCACACCGGGCTCGATTCGCAAGGGCGCAGTACCGTTGACGTCTTATCCCATGCCGCGGGGGTTCAACTGATTGCCCTCTTCAGTCCGGAGCACGGCCTGGCCGGCCGCAAGGATGAAAAGATCTCTTCCTCCAAAGATCCCGCCACCGGCCTTCCCGTCCATAGTCTCTATGGCGAAACGCTCCGTCCCACGGATGAAATGCTCAAGGGCATCGACGCGCTCGTCTTTGACGTTCAGGACGCCGGCGTCCGGTTTTACACGTACACGGCAACGATGGCTTATTGCATGGAGGAAGCCGCCAAACGCCAAATCGCTTTCTTCGTTCTCGACCGTCCCAATCCGCTCGGGGGTGAAATCGTAGAAGGCCCGATGCTCGACGCCGACAAAACAAATTTCGTCGGATATTTTCCATTGCCGGTGCGTTACGGGCTCACTATTGGCGAGCTCGCCCAGCTTTTCAACGCGGAGAATCACATCGGTGCCGATCTTCACGTCATCGCCATGAAAAACTGGCATCGCAACTATTTCTTTGAGAGCACCGGCATCAAATGGATTCCGCCGTCACCGAATCTCCGCACTACGAAGGGTTCCATTCTTTACCCCGGCATTGAAATTCTGCAAAACGCCGGTGTTTCCGTCGGCCGCGGCACGCAAACCCCGTTTGAAGAATTTGGCGCTCCCTGGCTCAACGGCGACGATGTCGCCTCCGCCCTGAACGGGCGTCATCTTCCCGGTCTGCATTTCACCGCGCAACCGTTTATCCCCATTGTCGGTCTTTATAGCGGCGAGCGTTGCGGCGGCGTAGTGGTGCGCATTACAGAGCGCGGTGCGGTACGCTCGATGCGCATGGGCCTGGAGGTTGCCGTGATTTTGCATAGGCTCTATCCTCAGCAGTTCGATCCCGAGAAACTTCTGTTGCTCATCGGACACTCCGACACCATCCAGCAATTGCAGGCCGGCGTAGCTCCCGAGAAAATCGTCGCCAGCTGGGCCGCTTCGCTATCCACCTTCGACCAAGTCCGCCGCAAATATTTTCTGTACAAATAGCCTTCGCCAGAGTTGTGTTAAAGTTGTGCCCGTCATGCGTATCGTTTCACTGCTCCCGTCGGCTACCGAGATTCTCTTTGCGCTCGGATTGGACCTCGAAATTGTGGGCGTCAGCCACGAATGTGACTTTCCGCCGCCCGCCCGCACGAAACGCGTGGTCATTCATTCGCGGATGCCGCACGGTGCTTCCCCCGCGGAAATCGACGCCCTCGTTCGCGAGTACGTTCATCGCGGCGAAAGTTTGTACGCCGTCGACGCCGAGGTGCTGGAGGCATTAGCCCCGGATCTGATCATCACTCAGGATCTGTGCCATGTTTGCGCCGCCTCTCCCGATGATCTCTCTACCGCGCTCACGCGCTTCGACCGGCGCCCGGAAGTTCTCTGCCTCAATCCTGAGGATTTGGTGGACGTCTGGCGCGACATTCTTTGGGTTGGAGAAGAATCTTGCCGAGGTCCTCAGGCGGAAGCGTTGCTGGAGCAGATCGGCGCGCGTCTCGGCGCGCTGGAGCAGCAGTTGCCGGTATCTGCGGATCGTCCTCGCGTGGCCTTCCTCGAATGGCTGCAACCGTTCTACATCGGCGGCCACTGGGTTCCGGAAATGATCCACCTTGCCGGAGGCGAAGACGTTTTCGGCCGCGCCCGCACGCCTTCCTTTCGAATCGCTATCGAAGATGTGATCGATGCCGCGCCGGAAATCCTGCTCATCGCCCCGTGCGGCTACACCGCCGAGCGGGCTCGCGACGAATACAAGTCCATGTCATTTCCTGAGCCGTGGCGCGCCATTCCCGCCGTTCGAAACGGCCGCGTCTACGCCCTCGAAGCCAGCAGCTACTTTTCGCGCCCCGGCCCGCGCCTCGCCACCGGCATCGAAGCCCTCGCCAAACTTTTCCTGCCCGCGATCGAAGTTTCCCGCGAAGCCGAAACCGCCATTTTGCACATCACCACTAGCACAGGCGCCGCCCGCACCGCCTCGGTTTAATCCGTCATCTCGAGCCTTGCCTTTGGACACCTGTTCCGGCGGCCAGTTGACAATTCCCGCTTCATATATAAGACTCTTATATGTAAGGGAGAGCCCTATGATTGGAACTGGAATCAAACGTGGCACCGCGGAACTCGCGGTTCTCAGCGTTCTCGAACACGGCCCTCTCCACGGCTACGAAATGGCGCGCCGCATCGAGCAGCAAACCAAAGGCGTGCTGCGCTTCACCCTCGCCGCTCTTTACCCCATGCTCTACCGCATGGAGCAGCGCGGCTGGATTCGCGGCGCCTGGGAAATCAGCCGGTCGGGACGGCGCAAGCGCTGTTATCGCCTCACGGCGGCCGGGAAAAAGAAGCTTTCACCGCTCCGCAAGGAATGGTCGGAGCTTTTCAGTGCGCTGCGACGCCTGACCAAGGTGTCGCATGCGTGATTGGGAAGCGCTTGTCGAAGGGCACCTAACTGGTCTTGCGCTGAAGCCAGCGGAGAGCGCCGAAGTGATTGCCGAACTTGCTGCGCATCTTGCGGAGAGTTGCGAAGAATTGCGCAGCCAGGGAATGACGGAAGAAGAGGCCGTCAGGCGCACCGTATCTCAAGTCGAGGATTGGCAGAAATTGACCCGGTTGATTCAAACCGCCAGGACAAAGGAGAACATCATGACGAATCGCGTCAAGCAATTTTGGCTGCCTAGCCTGTTGACCCTTTTATTTTCCATGGGGCTGCTAGCGCTGATCCAGGTTTTTGGCCCCAATCCATGGCTGGTCGCCCGGAAGAGCGGCTGGTCTCTCGTTGCTCCCGTCGCGGTGGTTTATCTTCCCTGGCTGCTGTCATTGCCCTTGATCGGTGCGATGGGAGCTTATCTTTCAAATCGGGGCGGAGGCTCTCAACGCGCGGTGTTCGGTTCTATCGTTTTTCCTGTCCTGCCTTATTTGGTCTTTTTCGTGGTTGCGCTTCCGGTGATGGCCATCTTCAATGATCAACTCGCTCACAACATCATGTTCGGTGCCTTGTTCGTTGGCTTATTTGCGTGGGTTCTGGCCCCCGGGGCGGCGCTTTTTGTAGGCGGACTGCTGGCACAGTACTTTCTTTCACGACGGCTGGATTCTCGGAGAATTGCCGGCAGCTGATAGAGACCGGTTCCAGCGGCGATAGAAGGGAAGTCCCGCGAGAATCAGAAGCAAGCCGATCGAAGAGCGGCCGGGGCGATCGATCCAGATGTTTACGGTGAGCGCCAGCGCGCCGGCCACGAAGAGGCCCGGGACCCAGGGATAGCCCCAGCAGCGATAAGGGCGCGGCAGGTCGGGCTCGGTCTTGCGCATTCGAAAGAGCGCGACGACGGCGAAGGCGTAAAAAATCCACGCGGCAAAAATAAAAAGATTGGTCAGCTCCTCGAATGTTCCGGTGAGCGCCATCAAACTTGCGAGCACGCCCTGAAAAACCAGCGAGCGCCCGGGCGTGCGGAATTTCGGATGGATGCCCTCGACGATCTTGAAAAAGATTCCGTCGCGCGCCATGGCGTAGCCCACGCGAGCTCCGCTCAGAACCGAGGAGTTCATCGAGCCCAGCGCGGAGATGACCATGGCAAAAGTGATCCAGCTAGCGGCGGTGGCCCCCTTGATATGCTCTACAACGTCGGAGGCGATGTGCTGCGACGCCGCCACGGTGTCGAAAGGCAGCACCTTCAAACAAGCCGCGCTGAACAGGAGATAAACCACAGCGACAAGACCCACTCCGCCTACCAGCGCGCGGGGGAAATTTTTCTGCGGGTTTTCCACTTCGGAACCAACCAGATTCAGATCCTCCCACCCGTCGTATGCCCACAGGGCCGCGGCCAGTGCCGCAAGAAACGCGCTGAAAATTGTGCCAGCGTCCATTCCTGCCGCCGGCCAAAAAGGTTGCGTACCACTTGCCTGCGTACTCGCTGGTGCAAAAAATGCCACGCCGATCACCACCGCGACAGATGTTATTTTGATTGTTGTCAGGAAAATCTGGACTGCACCACCTAGACGAACGCCAAGATAATTCACGCCGGTCATGATCAGCAGCCAGACGACCGCCAGCGGTTGCGCCCAGGTGAACACAAAATCGTATGGCTTGATCCAGCCGGTGAGGCCAGGAATGGAGATGTGAACCGTGAAGAGTGGAAGGGCGATTCCTGGGAGGAGAAAGCTGAGGAAGCGCATCATGCCGGCGGCGATGGAGGCGAGGGAACTGGGGCGTCCGACGATGGAGTGCATCCAACCAAAGACGAAACCGTAAACCGGTCCGAAGCCGCGGCGCAGATAGGCGTATTCGCCGCCGGCTTCCGGAATCATGGAACCCAATTCGGCGAAGGAGAATGCGCCGAAGATGGAGAGAATCGCGCCGATGATCCACGCCGCGAATACGACGGAGACGCTGCGGCCTTCGCGTGCCATTTCCGCGGGCTTCAGGAAAATGCCCGTGCCAATCATGGTGCCGACAACGACCGCCGCGGAGGCCCACGCGCCCAGGCCGCGCACCAGCTCCAGACTTTTTTCGGTCATGTCACCCCGCACAAATTTCTTTCGAATCGCAACGCTCACCTAAGCTGGGGCGTAGCATGCTGCGTCCTTACGGATGCACGATTCGGCTCACGATCCAGCCAACAAGAAATGTGATGATCGCGCCAATCATGAAGTACCAGGTATACGCCACACTCGTGAATTGGAATACGCATAAAACCGTGGCGAGTCCCGCGATCATTCCGGCCAGGGCGCCGCGCGCGTTGGCGCCGCGGTCGAACGTGCCGAGAAGAAAGAGGCCGAGCAGGCTGCCGAAGGGCAGCGACGCCACGGTCAGCCCGGTTTCGAGTAGCGGGCCCCACTTCACCAGACCGAAACCCATCAGCACCAGTCCCCACGCGAGCGTCATGCCGCGGGAGAGGCGCACGAAGCGGGCGGGGTCGGCGCTTTGCCCGCGCAGCTTTGCAAAATCGAGCACGCTCGAAGCGGCCAGAGAATTCAAGGAGCCGCTGGCATTGGACATGGCCACGGCCACGATGGAAGCGAGCAGCAGGCCAGCCAGTCCCACGGGCATCTCGCGCACCAGAAAGAGCGGCAGGATGCGGTCGGTGCGTTCGCCGGGCGCCAAGAGCGGGGAATGCTGCGCAAACACATAGAGGAACACGCCAATCAGCAGAAACACGGTGAATTGGAAAAGCACGATGGCGCCGCTGGCGAGCAGGGCGCGGCGGCTGTCCCGCTCGCTCTTCGCCGCGAGGAGGCGCTGCACGATGATCTGGTCCGTGCCGTGAGTGGCCATGGTGAGGAAGGCGCCGCCGATGAGTCCGGACCAGAAGGTATATTTGGTGGCGAGATTCCAGGAAAAATCGAGTACTTGGAGTTTGTGACCGGCCGCGGCTGCGACCTGCGTCACTTCGGTCCATCCGCCGGGAATGCGGTGCAGCAGAACGAAAAACGTGACCGCGCTTCCGGTGAGATAGAGGAGCAACTGCGCCACGTCAGTCCAAATCACGGCTTTCATGCCGCCTTCAAAGGTGTAGAGCACGGTGAGCGCAATGACGATGACGACGGCTAGCTTTTCCGAGGTTCCCAGTACGACGCTGACGACCAGGGCGATGGCAGAAACGCGGACGCCTTCGGCAATGGCGCGGGTGACGAGGAAAGTGCTGGCGGCGACCGCGCGCATCTTCTGGCCAAACCGCTTTTCGATCAGCGCGTAAGCGGTCAAAAACTCGCCGCGAAAATAGCCGGGCAGCAACAACAGCACGATGAGCACGCGGCCAAACAGGTAGCCGAAGACCAGTTGAAGGAAGGTGAGGTTTCCGCCGTAGGAAATGGCCGGCGCGCCAATGATCGTAAGCGTGGAGGTTTCGGTGGCCACGATCGAAAAGGCCAGCGCCCACCATGGCGCGGTGCGGCCGCCCAGAAAGTAGTCGGTGGCGTTTTGCTGACCGCGGCGGAAGCGCATGCCCAACGCCGTGACGCCGAGCAGGTACGCAATGACAATGACCAGGTCCAGCGGATGAATGCGCATCGAGTGTCTTTTCCGCCGCGCGCTTCGAATGCTGCGGAAAGTGCGTCGAGGATAGTGGCCTCGCGTCACCTCGTCAAGAAGTCGTTGCGCCTTGCGTCAATACTTTTCGCACGCTCTTTGCGCCGAATCGATTCGGGTTCGCCATTTTTCACGTATGCTCTTTCCATGAATTTCGTTCTGGGCTTCGATGGCGGCGGCACTAAGACGGAATGCGTATTGATGGACCCGGCTGGAAAGATTCTGGCCCGCTGCTTTTCTGGGCCATCGAACCCTTCACGCGTTGGCGTGGAGTCGGCTACGCGCGAAATTGATAGAGCGGCAGGTCTTTCGTTGCAAGAAGCTCGGGTTGCGCGAAATGCGGTCGCTGCGCTAGGTGCGGGATTGGCGGGCACGGGGAAGCCGGAGATGAAGGAGCAGATGCGGGCGTCAATCGCAGGAGCATTTCCGGGCGCGGCGGTCAGCATTTTTACGGATTTGGAAATAGCTCTAGCGGCAGCCGGGGAAGGCCCGGTGATCGTCCTTGTGGCTGGAACCGGATCCGCTGCGATTGGACGCAATGCACAGAGACAAATCTGGCGCACGGGGGGACAAGGCCCGCGGCTCGGCGACGACGGCAGCGCGTTTGACATCGGCAGCCGGGCGGTTGCAAGAGCGATGAAAGAACGAGAGCAGCGGGGAACGGACTCGCCACTGGGAATGAAGATTCTAGAGCAGCTCGGTTGCGCCTCCTGGGCGGAACTGCAACAGCGCGCCGGCCTGCAGCCAGATAAGGTTTTTCCGTCAGTATTTCCCGTTGTGGCTGCCGCGGCCGATGCCGGAGATCCTGCAGCGCGTGAGATATTGCTTCAAGCAGCAGGCGAATTATCCTCTTTAGTGAACACCGTTGCCGAACACTCGAGCCTCGGGCGCGAGAATATTATGATTGTGAAGACAGGAGGAACCGTAGGCCGGTGCGCATTTTTTGACATGCAACTTGACGCGGCATTGAAGCGGGTTTTGCCCCAGGCGCAAATCGGCGGGCTTCGAATGTCGCCAGCGGAGGCAGCGGCACGCGCCGCGAGGTATTGAGATGTCTGGAGAACCAACAGATCGCGAACGCGCGCTCATCGCCACTGGCGAGGAGCTTGCCATCCTCTTGCATCATCCCTCGGCGGATGTGCTCCTCGCGCTGCTTGACAATCCGGCCCTCGAAGAAACGCATGTTTGTCTGCTGCTGGAAAGAAAAAACCTCCCGGGAGAAATTGTTGAGGAGGTGGCGCGGCGCAAACTTTTGCTCAAGAGCTACCGGGTGAAGCGATCGCTGGCTTTTCATCCGCGCGCGCCGCGCCTGATCAGCCTGCGCCTTCTCCGTGACCTCTATTTGATGGACCTTGTGCAGGTTGCGATTTTGCCCGGTGTTTCCGCCGAGCTGAAGCGCAGCGCCGAAGATCAATTGCTGGCGCGCCTACCGCAACTTCCTCTCGGGCAGAAAATCACATTGGCGCGGCGCGGCCCGGCGCGCGTGGCCGGCGCGCTGCTCGCGGAAGGTCACGCTCAAGTCATCTCGATCGTTCTCGACAATCCGTATATGACGGAAGCGCAAATCCTGAGAGCGCTCTCCCGCGAAAAGCTTCCCACTTCCGTGATTCCAGCCATCGTTCGCCATCACAAATGGTCCATCACGTACAATGTCCGCCTCGCACTGGTCCGCCACCCTTCTGCACCGCTCGCCACGATTCTTTCCTACCTTCCCGAGCTCACGGTTTCCGATCTGCGGGAATTGGCGGCCCCGGGCATCGTTCCGGAAAGCCTCCGCAAATATCTGCAGGCCGAAGTGCAGCGCCGCATGCGCGCCAGCGAAAAAACAGCAAGTGGAAATGGTCCCGCCAAGGACCCTTCCGCGTCCAATCGGGAGTAGGCACCGGCTCTTCCATTCGTAAGATTCGTATGTCAACTGCATGACTTCCTTGGCATGGAAAATCAGGTTGCTGGGAACAAAACATCCTTCTCCGGCGTCGTATGTGTTGTGGCGGAAGAAGAGGTATGCTTTCAAGAGAGAAGCGGCGATTTCGCCCGAGCGCCGTGGTACGTAATCCCTGGCAGGGGGTTGCACTCGATTCATGGGCAGTGGGGATCATCCCGCCCGGCGCCTCGAACGCCGCCGGGCGCCGCGTTACTCGTTCCGCGCAGACCTCGAGATCGAATGGGGCTCCGCGGTCCTTCGCGGAAGCACACGCGACATCAGCGCCAACGGAATGTTTATCGAAGCCGTCGATCCGCTCTGGGTGGGCGCCGGCTTCACCGCGCGACTGACCCTCGATCGCCCCGTAAGACTCGACTGTTTTGTGAAACGGATCGAGCCGGAGCGCGGCATGGGCGTGTCCATGGCCGTTTCCGGGTCCGAAAGCCAGAAACTTTTTCAGGATCTTCTTTCCTTACTCTCCGTCACTGGTTCTTGATCCCGTTTTATACTAAATGCGATGACACGCTGCCTTGATTGCGGCTCCGAGCGGACAGCGGATCAGTGTCCCTCCTGCGGACTGACTTCCGCTGCCGCTGAAGTCATGTTCCGCCGGCGGCTCTTGAAGCGCACGGCGGTATTTCTCGCCGGGTCGCTGGCGTTTCCGTACGTCAGCCAGATTTATCCGCCGCTGGATCTGGACCTCATGCTGGTGTGCTTCGGCGGGCTCTTCTTTTTCGCGCTGGCCATCGCCGTGGTGCTTGACCGTCGCGCGCGAAATCGCCGGGAACTCGAAGTGCTCAAGCGCGTCTACTCGGGATTCATTCCGCTGCCCTGGATTCTAGCCGCCATACTGGTTGTGAACGGGAAGTTGGACTCGCAAAGAAACGTGGCCTATCACGCCACTACCGTGGACAGCCGCTACAACATGCCGGGAATCGTCCGCGGCACGCGCCGCCTGTTCGTTCATTCCTGGCGCGAAGGGCAGAAAATCGAGCGGCTAGCGGTAGATTTCGATGATTACGATCGCTTTCGCGCCGGCGATTCGGTGGTCGTGGGTGTGGAACCGGGCGCGCTCGGCATTCCGTGGTATTACGGCGTGTACCGCCGCTGAAAAACGATTTCAGTTATAAGTTCTAAATAGAGAAGAAAAAAACTCTGGGTGTTGGCTGGAACGCTCTTTACCGGCGCTTAGAGGCGTATTCTTGGATTCCTTGGTTATCATTTAGCAAAAGGCTGAGAACTCCCCGCACGACCTACTTCGATTCGCAGCCTAGGAGCGGATAACCAAAACTAAAAACTTAAGACTAAAAACTTAATACTGCAGTTCAGTACGCCGGTTTGCCGTTGATCAGAAGCGGGATTTGCAGCTCCAGGACGTGGCCATCCTTGCCAAGGCGAAATCTCACCAATTGCACACTCCCGACGTCGCGCGTCTTCCACTCGGGCGTCTCCAGCGGCTGATCGGGTTTATCGGCGGGTGACCATTCCACATCTTCGCCGCGCTGCTTCACTGTTTGAGGATCGATTTCGTACGCCTCTTGTTCTTTCATATCGACGAGCAAATAGCGCTTCCAAAGGTGTACGAGCAGAAGTCCCTTTTTCTCGGTGTGATAGATGTTCCAGGACTTCGGCGCTTCGTCATTGAACTTCACAATGGCAAAGCCCACGGATTTCCAAACCAGCTTCTTTTCGCTCGACGGTGATTGAGCTTGAAGATGTGAAGCGCAGATTGCCGCAGAAAGAATGGCAAGCACTACCGACAAACTTCTGATTCTCAATTCCTGACCTCGCTGAAGGACTTGTCGAGGAGCTTGATGGCTTCGTCGACGTCGGGCTTGGTCGTATTCAGCATGGGGGCGAGGCGGAGGGTGTTGCCGTAGAGGCCGCCCTTGCCGATGAGCAGGCCGTTCTGGCGGGCGCGCTCCATCACTTGCGTGGTGGCTTCGGGAGCGGGTTCTTTCGTCTTGCGGTCTTTCACCAGTTCGAGCCCCTGCATCAGCCCCATGCCGCGCACGTCGCCGATGAGCGAATACCTCGACTGCAACTCTTCCAGCTTACCGCGGAAGTACTTGCCGACCACATCCGCGTTCTCCAGCAAATTCTCTTCTTCGATCAGCTCGATGGTGGCTCTGGCCGCCACGCTCGTTACCGGGTTGCCGCCAAACGTGGCGATGTTCATTCCTTGGAAGCCGCCGGCGATTTCCGGCGTGGTCACGGTCAAGCCGATCGGCACGCCATTGGCCATGCCTTTCGCGCTGGTGATCATGTCCGGAATGACTTCCCAATTCTCGATGCCGAACCATTTCTTTCCGGTGCGTCCCCAGCCGGTTTGCACCTCGTCGGCGATGAACAGCGCACCGTATTTCTTCACGATCTTGAAGACAATCTTGAAGTACTCCTTCGGCGGAGTAATGAATCCGCCGACGCCTTGAATTGGTTCGGCCATGAACGCAGCGATGTTTCCGCTGGTCCCGGTCTGAATGAGGTTTTCCACGTCCTCGGCACAGGCCACTTCGCAATCGGGGTATTTCAGGTGCAGCGGGCAGCGATAGCAGTAGGGATTCACGGCGTGCGAGACACCGACGCTGATGACGCCACCCTTGCGGTATGGCGCGTGCGCGGTGACAGCTTTGGCAAGCGCCGAGCCTCCGGAATAGGCATGGCGCAGCGCCACCACGTCGTGGCTGCCGGTGGACATCCTCGCGAGCAGAATGGCGGCTTCATTGGCTTCGGTGCCGGAATTCGTGAAAAAGCTCTGCTGCAGGTTCCCTGGCGTGATTTGCGCGATCTTCTCTGCCAGTGCCACGATGTGTTCGTTGGGATAGAGCGTCGACGTGTGCTGCAGCCGGTTGACCTGCGCGTTCACTTTGCTGGTGATCTTCGGGTTGCAGTGCCCCACGGAGACGGTCAGGATGCCGCCGAAGAAATCGAGGTACCTGTTGCCGTCAAGATCCCACAGGTGTTGCATCTCGCCGCGGTCGGCGACGAGCGGCTGCTGGAAGTAGTTGGTCACCGAGGGCCAAAGGTATTTCTTGTGTTTGGCGACGACTTCTTCGCTGCGCGCGCCGCGGGCGAGTTGGGATGCAGGAACGGAATGTGCGGGTGTCGTCATGAATGAGTCCTCATCAACTGGATTACTTCTAAAAAAGTGTACGCTGCGGGCGGAGCGAAATCTAGCCTGTAGCGCTGAGCAACCCACGGAAGCCAAGAACCTTTTCTCTTCGCTGTCCGGCCACAGGACTTCGCGGCTTTTCCTCAGCGCTCGAGCGAAAAGTCGTGATTCAGAGTTCAACTGAAATGAGTTCAGCCGCTTCTTTCGAACGGCGCACCGGGACGAACTCAAAGTCGACGAGATCCCGCCAGCGGTCCGCCCACTGTTCCAGCAAGCGCACATCGCCGCACTCCATCAACTGGAAGCAGCGATCAAAGTTTGTCTCCACCCAGCTTTCCACATAGGCGAGGCCGTCCGGAGCCATGCGCCCCTTCTCGCGAAAGCGGCGATAAACCGCTTTCGCGTCCCGATTCTTGAATCGCTCGATGATCATATAGAGCATCAGAGATCACCCGCCTCCCCTCGTTCATGAGGCTGCCTGCGAATCGCCCAACATTGCAGCCGATGATGATGTTGGACAATTTGAATTCTGTCACGCTCCTCAATCAGTCGGCGGTAGAATCCATCCCGTGGCTTCCGGTTTCTAGCGATGATGCAAGCGAACATCCACCTCCGCCTCGCTGTTCCTGAAGATGTTCCCGTTCTGCGCGAACTGATCGACGCATCGGTGCGCGGATTACAGACGCAGGACTACACGCCTGCGCAGATCGAGGGCGCGCTCAAGACCGTTTTTGGCGTCGATAGCCAGCTCATCGCCGACGGAACGTATATCGTGGCGCGGGCCGAGCCTACCGCAATCGAGCGCACCGGAGCAAAGCATGCGCAACCCGAACTGATGATCGTCGGTTGCGGCGGCTGGAGCAAACGCAAGACGCTCTACGGGAGCGACCATTGGACTGGTCGCGAGGATGCGCTGCTGGACCCTCTTCGCGATGCGGCAAAGATTCGCGCTTTCTTCATCCATCCCGATTGGGCGCGCCGCGGAGTTGGCGGCATGATCCTGCAGGCTTGCGAAGATGCCGCACGCGCCGCAGGGTTTACTCGCTTTGAGATGGGGGCGACGTTGACCGGGGCAAAGCTCTTCGGCGTGAAAGGCTATGTCGCTGTCAAACCCATCTCGATTCCACTGTCGAACGGCGAATCCCTCCCGGTCCTGCACATGGAGAAGCAGGCCTAGCTTCGACCCACGATTCGAATCAGCCGCCGGACGCGCAAGGCTTCAGACAGGCAAGGGCCGTCGCAGGTATAATGGCCGGCTATGATTTCAGCGGCGGGGCTCCTTCGGCGGGTGTACGGGATGTTTGCCCGCGTATTTCCACGGTGCAGCGTGATTTCGCAGGCGATTGCCTTCAATCTTTTTCTGGCGTTTTTCCCGACGCTGTTGATGGCCGTGGCGCTAGCGACGAGCCGGATCGGCGGCAGGACGAGTTTGTTTGACCTCATCGAGGATCTCACACAGTTTTTGCCGCCGGGAAGCCAAACGATCGTTTCGGAATTTTTGGTGAAGCGCGGACCGGAAGCGTGGAAAATCGCGGCGCTGGGATGGACGGGAACGTTGCTGGCAGGCTCGCAGGTGATGAAGCTGGTGATGCAAGGAATTCACATCATTTATGGGGACACTGAAAAATTCGGGTTTCTGCACCGTCAGGTTCGCGGCCTGTTGCTACTGCTAGTGACGATTGCTCCGCTGCTGGGGGCGGCCATCCTCGGCGTTCTGGGTAAACCGTTGCGGCGATGGATTGCCCATGAAGTGGGCAAGCACGCCATTTTACAAGGGTGGTGGAATTTCTTTTTTCCCGCCGCGGCGATGGTGTTGGGCATGATGGCGCTGACAGTGATTTATCGCGTGGCGCGGCCCCAGGAGGACAGCATGCGCAACGTCTTGCCCGGAGCGATGCTCGCGACGCTCCTGTGGTGGGTGGTGGACGTGGTGTTTGGAGTCTACGTCCGCCGCGTCCCGTACGGCGTCGTGTATGGCGGCCTTGCGGCGGTGATCGGCTTGATCATCTGGATGCAGCTTTCCGCGGTGATTATTTTCCTGGGCGCCGCCTGGAACGCGGAGCTGGCGGATAGCCGCAGAGGGGCGCGGGCCCATGCGTGAACAAATTGTCCGTGTGGATTGTTATTCCGGATTTAAGGCGGACGAGCGTCCCTTGAGACTGAATCTGAGGGACGGAGCAAGGGAAGTCGTGGTGGTGGAAGATCGCTGGTACTCGCCCGGGGCAACTTACTTTCGCGTGCTGGTGGACGACGGCGACCGTTACGTGCTTCGCCATGACGAAGTGCAGGATGTCTGGAGCCTGGCCGGATATCGAGCTGCGTGATTGACACAAAAATCGCGGCGAGCGTATAGTCAAATCACTGATTGGCAGCATCGCATCCCCTGGGTTTCGTCCCCTCCAAGCCCGCGGACACCTTAAGGATGCGGGTTTCTGAAGGGCAGGGATGTTTCACTCACTGCTATTCCCCGGGTTCCGACGCATCATTTTGGTAGTTTTCGCTTGCTGCCTATCGATTTCCGGCAACCGGCTCTCCGCTCAGACGCCTGCACCAGCGACACCGCCACAGGATGCACCCGCAAAGACAGATTCGACGGCGAAGTCTCCGCCAGCACCCGCAGCGGGCTCGAATGAGGAAGTCTCTAGTCGCGATACGCCGACTACGTTCAAGGTGCACGTAAACCTGGTGCTAGTGCGCGTGGTGGTTCGCGACCAGCAGGGCAAGATCGTGTCCAATCTCAAGAAAGAAAACTTTCAGCTCTACGACAACCGGAAACTACAGACAATTTCTTCTTTTGGCGTGGAGACATCCGAGACGCGCACGGCCTCAGCGGTAGCATCCAGTGCCGCAGAGGGCTCTTCGTCGAGTGCGGATGTAGCCAGCGGCAAAGCCGTAGTTCTGCCGCAGCGATTTGTCTCCATGGTGTTCGACGACGTGCACCTCTCGATGGCCGATGCGGTGTTTGTCCGTGATTCGGCGACACGCTTCTTTGGGGCTTTGGCGGCGAGCGATCGCGTTTCGCTGAACACGACTTCTGGGCAGTTGACGCAGGAGTTCACGGATGATCATGACAAACTCGCAAAAGCGCTGCTCGGAATCGTGCCGCATTCCGTGACGAGCCACAATTTTCATGATTGCCCTGACGTCAGTTATTACCAGGCCGACCTGATCGTCAACAAGTCTGACCAGCAGGCGTTCGGCGTCGCCACCGAAGAGGCGCTCCAGTGCGCTTTCAAAGGGGACACCACGATGATGGCCGCCGCACAGAACCTGGCACGAGCCGCGGCGGATCGCATGTTAGTGCAAGGCGACAACGAGACGCAGTATGCCTACAGGCATCTGGAAGATGTCGTAAGACGCCTGGCAAACATGCCCGGTCAGCGCGTGCTCGTCCTGGTATCGCCTGGCTTCATCACCACGACCCTGCAGTCCGAAGCTTCCGAAATGGTTGATCGCGCGACCCGCGCCAATATCGTAATCAATACGATTGATGCCCGGGGCCTCTACACCCCCGACGTGATGGGGGATATCGCCGATTCGTCGAACGACACGATCCTTACCGCTGGTTATAAAGCCTCCTATCGCGCGGCCGCGCAATTCGCGCAAGAGGACGTTCTCGCGCAGTTAGCCGATGGAACGGGCGGCAAGTTCTTCCACAACCGCAACGACGTGGATGAAGCCATGCGAGAGGCGGGGGCAGCGCCGGCGTTTTCCTATTTGCTCGGATTTTCTCCGCAGAACCTGAAAATTGACGGACGGTTTCACACGCTGAAGGTCGCACTCACAAGCAAGGAAAAATTCGGCATCCAGGCGCGACACGGCTACTTCGCGCCGAAGACGCTCACCGACCCCGCCGAAGCGACAAAACTGGAGATGCAGGAAGCCCTGTTTTCTCAAGAGGAAATCCGCGACCTGCCGGTGGAGCTGCAAACGCAGTTTTTCAAGAAGGATGAGGCCCAAGCGCGCCTCGCGGTGTTGTCGCGGTTTGACGTGAAAGGCATCCACTTCCGGAAAGTGCAGGGGCGCAACAACGATCAATTGACGATCGTCACGGGAATTTTCGACGAGAATGGAAATTTTGTCACCGGCCTTTCAAAGGTCGTGGAGATGAAATTGCTCGACACGACCTACAGCCGGTTGAGCCGTTCGGGGTTCACGGTGAAAACCAGTTTTGACGTGAAGCCGGGCACCTACCTAGTGCGGCTGGTCGTACGGGACGCCGAGGGTGCGCAGATGGCAGCACGCAACCGGGCAGTGGTCATTCCTTATTGAACTTCGGTGATTGTGGTGGAGGGAAATATGAATACGCTGACAAACTTCAGGCGAACAATTCGATTGGCCGGATGGCTGGCTGCCGGAGTGATGTGCGCGGTTCCTGCTCCTTCGCGGGGGCAAGGACAACCCACGCCTCCACCGCCGCAGGCGGCCTCACCGGCGGAGCAGCAGCCCGTGGTGGTGATCAAGAAAGAATCAAAGCTGGTGCTGGTCGATTCGGTGGTCACGGACAAGAAGGGCAACTACGTCCGCGACCTGGCACAGAATGATTTCAAGGTTTTCGAAGATAACAAGGAACAGCCGGTTTCCAGTTTTTCCACCGGCGCCGATGCAGCTACCCAGGCAAACGGGCAACGCCGGTATCTGATTTTGTTTTTCGACAATTCGACGATGGCGGCGCCGGACCAGATCCAGGCGCGAAGCGCCGCCACCAAGTTCATCGCGGCGAACGCCGGTCCCGATCGATTGATGGCCGTCGTGGATTTTGGGGGCTCGCTCCGCATCGTGCAGAATTTCACGGCGAACGCGGACGTGCTCCGCGCGGCGGTATCGGGAGTGAAAAGCTCCTCGGTCGATCCAAACGCACCCGCGCCGGACGTGCCCGTCACGGTAGCGTCGACAGGTTTATCGTCATTGGGCAATGCCGCGGCGGATTTTGGGGCGCGCAGCATGCTCCTGGCGGTGCGCAGCCTGGCGAAAAACCTCCGCGCCATCCCCGGCCGAAAAATGGTGGTGCTGTTTTCGGGAGGGTTTGCGTTGACGCAGGAAAACCAATCAGAGCTAACGGCAACCATTGATGCTTGCAACAAGTCGAATGTTGCCGTCTACGCGCTGGATGCACGCGGTCTGGTGGCGACGGCTCCGGGCGGAAGCGCTGGCAGGAGATCGACGGCTGGGAAGACCCATGCCGTTTCAAACCACGTTCCCGCACGAAAGACTTCACCGCGCCCACACATCCTCCTCGCGGCCTATCCGGCGATGGCCATACCTGATCCGCAGCGGCCGGGTGGTGGAGGTGGCGGCGGCGGAGGCGGCGGAGGCGGTGGTGGTGGCCGAGGCGGAGGTGGTGGTGGTGGTACAGGTGGGGGTGGCACGGGCGGCGGCCGTGGCGGAGGCGGTGGCACGGGTGGAGGGGGCACAGGAGGAGGAGGCACGGGAGGGGGTGGTAAGGGTGGCCCCGGTGCAGGTGGCGGGACGGGAGGCGGCGGTAA
>WNFQ01000943.1_pt1 | contig 20658 bp, 31 predicted proteins | sample 5400171 | NCBI WGS metagenome assembly WNFQ01 (sample SAMN13153356, study PRJNA577476) | soil metagenome | isolation source: 20 cm soil under Madrone tree | place: USA:California | collected 2016-06-14 | reverse complement strand
AAGTCTAATTCTAACCTATCAAAAGATGAATTCGCGCCACATCTCGCATTCCGTAGTTCCTGCCGACTGTACATTGGATCCATCGATTTTTGTTCCTGGCCTATTCCACGGGGAAACTGCTCAAGGGTTCTGGGCGGTCACTTATGTTCCACAGGCCACTCAAACTCGTACTTACAATCAGCACCCTTTCACAACGCTATTGCTAAAGAAGTTGCTGTAGGTACACAGTATGTCTGTTGGAGACGATGCTCATAATATCTTAGCGACGAGAATGCTCTAGTCCTATCCGACTCTCTCGACGAGGACGCTGTTCAGGTCCTCGTCGATGTGGCGCTCTCGAATATCTTCCCAAGAGAATGTAATGTCTGGCGTGCCGCGATGAAGGATACTCGCGAGAGGTTTCAGAAGGAATTATCTCAGGGACAAAATAAAGCTTTAGAAGACCTCGACCACCAGCAGGCTTCATTGCGGCGCGTTCTTCAGGACGCGGTTGTTGAGGATGTGGTGAAACTGTATCCGTGAGTCTTGCGCGTCATTTTGTTTCGGCGTGCTGGGTAGACTTTTATCTTCTTTTTTTCCAGCTCCATAGACCGTGATGCCCTTGCATCTCGCGCGCGGGTTGACGATGATACTGGCGGGAACCATGAGGGCACACGTAGGACATCCGACATCTGATTGTTTACGGTGTTTACTGAGCCCGACCTTTTCTTCCAGAGTCTCCGGGGATCGATGACCTTAACAAGTATCATGATTTCAAAGGCATCTATAAACGTTACGTTGATGAGGCTAAGTTCGATGCCGTGAAAGGAGCCGAGTTCAAGTCCCTGAAGGAACGTCTAATCGCTGTGCGTCATCTTCTGGAGAAACATCCAGAGTTAGGCCCCGGACAGCGCGCAGAACTTATTCAGGCTGTCCTTTCCGAGGATAATCCTCAACGTGCACAACAGATATTTCCCAAGCCCGACAAAAACAATCAATCCGGGAAAACATCGTCTCTGTGGTCGACACTCACTGGATTTTTCTTAGGGTCAAAGGAAATGGACAAGGAATCGCTGCGAACGGACTTGAAGAAGACAACAAGCAGCGTCTCTGACTCTCGTTTTCTTCTCCAACTGAAGGGTGTAGAGGATAAGGACCTTGAGGATCCGGTCCAGTCGGCTGTGGATTTTGCTTGTAGCCAACTGTCATCCTCAATCGATACTGTGGTGAAAAAGATGACACATGCGGTGTTGCGGATGCAAAAAGACCACTGCAAAAGATCCATTCAACACGGTGTAGAGACGAAGGAACAGAAGTTACTCGATGGTAAACTTGGGGATTTTATTCAGGTCATCAATAAAGTCTCCGCTGGACGTAGAACCTCGTAAGTTTGAAATGCTTGGCGAGACTGATGAATGATTACGTTGGTATCTAGTGTGGTATACATTGATGACGTTCAAAAGCCACGGAAAGGCAGCTGGTCACAGGGTACGTATCTTCAATTCAATAAGCGGACGATTTTCACAGGTTGACGCGGTTGGGGTTATAAAGATTACAGAGTCACTGGTCGAAGAACCGAACTTGAGGAACCCAAACTCAAGGTTCAAGTACATCTCGTGGATTTAACGAGCGATGATAAGGAGAGCATGAAGCTCAATCCCAACCACATACCCAATCCTATTGTCAGCGATCGACGCTCAGGTGAATTTCGCCTACCACTTGGCCTCCGTGTTATGTATGGATCTAGTCCCGCAGCATTGCTTTGGTGCTAACGGAGGCTCTTTTCAGCTATCAAAAGCTTCTCGAGAACGAAAAACTCCTTCTCGTTGTTACTGATTGGGACAAACATTCCATTTATCTCGAGCGTCTGTCCGCGATGGATGCCGCCATACAGTGGGGCAGAGCGACCAAAACTCTTAACCGTGACAAAGTTGGTGAAGACGTGTTATTCGCCTATGATGAGTCAAAGCGAATGTTGACTGTGTGTTCTTCGGCTAAAGTAAGTCCATATCAACCATATCGTCAGTTAGGGTAGGAGTTCTGATGTACTATATGGCCCGCTAAGATGCAGCTTTACGCGTTCGTATTTGATGAACCATTCAGGTCACTCCAAGGTCAAGGGAGTGCCATCAGCCTGGCTCCGTGGTACAGCCAGGCAGAGGTCTCGATTCTGCAACTGTCTTCTGTATGTGGAAGTGACGAGGTGGCGTTGGTGGATTCCAACGCGCAGGTCCGGGTCTTTTCTTTTGTTACACAGCAATTTAGGTAGGCTTTACTGTTTGCTCTTCTCACTTTGATTAGATCGGATGTAATCGCTGACTCGAACACTTTGTATTAGACCTGCCTCCTTACAGCTCCCGTCGATCCCCAGCGCCATATACCCATCCCCAGATGGGTCCTGCCTCTTTGTTCTTCAAACCCAGGGCTTACAACCCTCACTTACTGCGTATCATTGGGAGACATTTGGCTCCAATGATGGGATATCCTTGCCACTTCCTGCCTTCTCAGTCGATGGCGCCGTCGTGACATCGATGGTCCGTCGAGGACGCGTCTTTCTTCTCGCACTCGATATCGATGCGCACTGCGTAAACTCAGTAGCCATCGACATCACCAGAAAGATCACAGAGGTTGTATTCCAAGAAAAAGACAACAGAAATGCGTCGAAAAATAGCACACGCCACAAACAGCACAACACCCTGATAGACTGTCACAAGGAGGTCTGGACACGATTTCCTGTTCTCCCTGCTGTGAAGCGTCGTACCATCACATCGTTGAGTGAACGGCGGCCGAAGAGCTTGACGTTTACTACCACTAAGCCCACACAGCCGTTTGCATCCTATTTCTCCGAGCTCGTCCAGGGATTCGTAAGGGCGACCAGGAGACCCACAGGGGATGAACTACGTGGAATCACAGTATCCGCCATGGACTTTGAATCACTCCTGGACAAGACGGTCTTCAATTTGAAGTGGGATGTATCCCAATATCGTGTCGGGGAATGGCTTGTCGACCTTCTCTGCCTCATCCCCATTCACATCGCTGTGTGTCGCGAAAATCGCTTTGTACCATTAGCAAACGGTGTTATCTCTGCAGAGTTAGAAAGGACTTTACTCGGCGCAGACGTCAATCAGATAGTTGACCAACTCTCATTTGGTTGGTACGAGTCCATTTTCCAGTCCTATATGGCCTCAAAGGTAGAGTGCCTCGGGTCCATCTGTTACTCTCATCGCTGATTGTCTTCTGCGTAGCCCGTAAAAGTCGTGTCATCTATGGGCCAGCAGTCCGTGGGAAAGAGTTTCTCATTGAACCATCTCGTGGATACATCCTTTGCGGGGAGTGCGATGCGGACCACGGGTATGCTCATGCCGCAAGTATGCGATACAGTACTGAGTTCAAGTTTACATGTATAGAGGGTGTATGGATGTCTGTAACGCCCACCGACAACGAACTGATCGTGGCACTCGACTTTGAAGGTCAGATTGACTTCTTGTACTACTCCTGTCCTTGCCGATGAGCGCACATTTCAGGTGTGGATTCCGTGGAAAGGTCCCCTCAAGAAGATGCTCTTCTGGTATTATTCAACACGGCAATATCCAACCTTGTTCGTCGGTTGTATTCTATCAAAGACTCATCTCTGAGATTCAATAGGTCCTCTTCCGCAACAATTTTGCGTTCGGCCGAGATATTAGTGGACTGTTCCAATCATTCCAGTCCAGCGCATCTGTCCTGGACCCTGCAACAAATCCTTCTCTCTTTCAATCTACGCTTGTCATTATCATCAAGGTGAGCACTTAGCGATGTACCGGGTGCGTACAGCGTTACAAGACCCTCCTAGGACGTCGTGGAATCGGACAAATTTGAAATCGCCCGCGAGTAAGAGGGTTTATGAATCTACGTGTAGTGGTCCGACTAAATTGCACCGCGTAGGTTTTCTCTCAAGTTCCAGAAAATCGTCGAACAAGAGCAGGACGCTAACTTCATCACGCGCCTGCATGGAGGAAAGTTGGATATCATACCGTGGCCAGTAATCGAATCAAAAGAATTTTACAAGTCATTTACGACCCTCAAAAGGCGGCTTGACCTGCAAAAGGTTTCTCATCCGACCGCCGGAGAATTTCTCCATACGATCAAAACACTCATGGCGAAGCTCAAAGTATCCCATTTCTTTTGTTTCCAAGGATATTTTTCTCATTATCTACCTGCAGGCCAATGACTGGGGAGCACTTTCTCGTTCGTTACTCTGTCCTTCTTTTCCTCTAATAATTTCATCCTCTTAACAGAGACCATGGCCGAACATCGTGCCAAATCACTCTCTGCTCTCCTACAAATTGCGCTTGCAACGGGATTCTCGGAGACCGACCCTGAGCTGGAGCCCTTGAAGGTTCCGTATTTTATCAATTTCAGGTGTGAAGTTCAGTCTCTGACGACTTCTTAGGACTTTGACACCGACCTGATCGTGGAGAGTGATGACACTATGAAAGTCTTCGCTATCTCCGATGGAGAACCACTTTCACCAGCCAAGATTGAGACACAACTCGTCACCTTATTGGAGTCATGGGTCCCGACCGTGCCGCGGCAATTCTTGCCTGACTCTAAATTCGTTGCGGAACTTAGGACACGCCTGAATGATCTGATCGACTTGCGTGTGAATTATGTCCGATCCTGGTTGGATTGCAATTTGGTGAGATTCCAAGGTGGCCATGCTGCCATAGAGGACTTGCGTAGAAAATTCGACAACATGGTTATCGAAATGAAGACAAATGTCCAACTCTGTGGCGCTCAATGTGCATCCTGCCATCTCCTCTGCATCCGTAGTCGGCTCCATGAGGGCGACCATAGCTGCAACACCGACCACAAGTGTGCATTTAATTGCAGATTCTGTGAAGATGATAAGTCATGCGGTACACGGTACGACGTCCTATCTTTATTTAGTGTATCTATTAAAGAAAGCGCAGCGCCGGTCATCCTGGGAAGCATATGTAGGTGGAATATGTGTCATGGTAATGCCACGTTCTGATCGTCATTATATAGTTGCATTGTCACAACTCACCTGTGCGGCGAGCCTTGCAAGCCGTCGGGAAGACGAGGTTGCTTGGAAGACTGTACAAAGGTAAGCTGCCACGGACGCTTTCTTTGAATGACATGTGCCGACACATTGACAGGTCACGGGACATGAGGAGGAGGAGCACTTGTGCTCTGCGCTCGTGCATATGTGTGGCAAGGTATGGATCGATCTTCACTATTGTGAACTACTCTTTATGACTGTGCTGGAATTAGCCATGCGACCTCAGAGGGATGAAATTACCGGACGGGAATATCTATTCCTGTCCTGAAAGTTGTAGTATTCCCAGGTGGACTTTTCTCCTTGCTCCCTGCCTTCTCGACTAATTGATTCCTAAAGTGACGAAGACCATCAGACTCATTCCTGTGATACACGGCTCTGCCCATCGACATGCGAACTTTGCAAGCGACTTTGTGATGAATCACACCTTCATGGGCTTACTCGAGGAACGCACCACTTGTGTGGGTTAGTAATGTTTTCCTTATATCAGCGGGTTATTGAAACTCAAGCTTTCATGGTGGACAGAGAGGCGCACCCATGCTCCGCACTTTGCTCAGATAAGGGTATCTGTCAAATCAACACGGCACCCCAGTCCATTGAGGCCACCTTCACCGGAAGACATGAAACGTTCCAGTATACTAAAGTAATTCAATTTCCTTCTATCATGTGCCGCATTCGTCTGATTATTCTGACTCTTCCTTATTTGTATGTAGTATACACAAGGTTTGTGGGACAGTTAGGACGGTGACGACGTGCTGATCCCGAACCAGTTGCAAAGCGGCTGCAATGTGTCAAGACTATCCTGCCTGGAGAGACCTCGCATAAAGGGCCACACAGCCATAGCAAAGACAACAAGCCGTTTCATTTTTGCAAGGCTCGGTGAGTGACTTGGGGGCATCCTTCGTATAAGAGGATGCTTAAGCAATGCAGGTGCGAGAACTGTAGTTACTTTTGTACTTTGCCCCTGGGTAAGCCAAATCTTCGCAAACAGCTATGGACGCTAATGCTTTCCATTCGAAATTCTTCAAGGTCACACCCAGCAAGAACATGAAACAAGCCACGGATCTATGACCCAGACTCGCTGGGCTGTTGATGGGCCAGATGGGACGAGTTTTGAGTTGGGAGGTCGTAAATTCTCTTCAGGGGATGAGGGAGCACCAATGATGTGCAATCTTGTTTGTTCGTCGATGGGAAGACACATTCATATCAGTAACTGCCGTACTGCGGATGGTGGTCCTCAGGCCTGCTATGGTGCAGAGGTCCAACACATCAACGAAAGGTTAACTCCTAATCTGGACAAGCCAAAGGATGCTATCACGCACAGACTCTATTGGCGTAGGATGGGTGTGTCGACTGTCTTCCTCTTGCGTCTACTTAATCTTGAATGTTATCCCTAGGCTTCAAAGGTCAAAGACTCTTTGTTTTCCTCTACCAAACCGCTGAAAGTTATGAGCAGACCCTTATACCCGCGACGAGCAGACAAATTTTGCGAAATGGTATGACTTCTCTCCCTATGCCAAAATAAATTACTCACACGTAATTCTAGCGATGCAATGTGTTCCGGTAGGTCTTGATGCTGATGGATTTCCACCAACTTACGCCATAAGTATCTAGGGCCCGAACATTCGGGGACACCAGCTGGCACGGGACGACCATCATACTGCACGCTGCCCATGTTCCATCAACCTAGGAATCCCAATGACGCTGTGAATGGCCTTGGTTACATCTCCAATGACAGACATCTATTCGAATGCAATAACCCTGTCGTGATGCAACAAGCATTCCATGTGTAAGATGATTCTTATTATTGTACTATTTGGAGCTCTGATACCCGAGCCAATGTAGGATATTTGTTATTGATAGGTTAATTGCGTGTTCATGAGCGCTTTTCAGCATCTCATATTTGTGTTTAGATCTGGTTCGATGTCTTTCGACGACCGCCGTCCGCTGGCTAATGCACCAATGACCAACCGGATTCAGCAACACACCAACAACAGACTCGGTGCAGTTTATTCAGCATTATATAGCTTTTGGTCTGCCCGTCATGCTGCGACCATGGCAGGTCAACAGACTGTTGGGGCACGCCGTGATGCGTATAGTGTCATCCTTTTTAATTCCGCAACTACACTTGTTCTCGACAATGATTTTACGAATACTCCCGACCAATTATTAGGTGCTGTGCTTGGCCACTGGGCTGACGGTGGAACGAATTTTTCAGCAGCTCTCCGAGCAGGCGCGGCCGTTATGGAACAAAATTGGAGCACAGAGAGGTTCATACCCCGATTAACCATATCTCCTCTAGTACATTTTACTCATATTTTTTGCTACTTAGAACACCGGTCATGATCTTCCTTTCTGACGGCGAATGCTCGGTACCCGACACGGCCATTCAAGATGTGTGTCGTTCTGCAGTTCGTCTTGGGTGTGTCACTTTCTTCCCGGTAAAGTGCATCGCTGACTTCGCTCAAGAAATCCATTATCTTTTCATTCCATCTCCTTTGGCCCGGATTCTTCTTCCTCTTCCCTCCGCAGGATGGCCAATGTGGCTCTCGGAATCCAGAACAATGCCCCTCGCAATCCCCTGACGACGCCAACGGCATCAGTTCCCTCCTCTTTCTCTATCGCCCTGGACACGGTGAGAAATCGGCCATATGAGCCGCAATGAGGATCTCCTAATATTCGGTTCACCTAGGTACGACTTGCGGAGACATTCTTAGGGATTGCGGAGTCGTTGAGGAAGCCTCGGGGCTCGCTTATGTGTTGAATTGTTGCGCCTAGGCCCTATTCTAGTTAATGTTCGAGCTTCAGTCTTTGCTTCGGTTGGCAGTTGTTAAGCAAGTTGTTTTTGTTGAGGATTGTACGAACACCGTCATGAGTCAGGGAGAAGGGTTGAACATAATGAACCGTTTCAGGTTTCAGGTGCCAATCTCACATTGATCCTAACAACCCGGCAACGGCAACCTGTCTTTTTGGTACCAACCTTCTGGAATCAAAGGGGCAAAGAACTTTTCGTATTTGTTAGGACTGCCGGACAGTTGGCATGCGCTAATGTGTGACAGGACATGGTGTCCCATGTGACATGACATAATATGAGTTTTTTTATTTCTGACAGTCGCGGTGCATGATAGTCGCCATACCTCTGCGCATTCACGAGCCTATCGAGTCGATATGGCCTGTAGAAGGTGTTTCTATTCTCGCAAAGTTCAAATCTGCGAGTCCGCAAGCTGAAGTGCCGGTTCCCTGTTGTACCCAGGCTGGCTTGTGCCACCACAGGAAAGGACATTGTTCGGCACCGTTCACAAGGCTTCTGCGGGGAATTTCCTTGGTATCGATGGTGGATGGCGATTGGTGATTTCTGAGGACAACTGTGGTGGAGGTGTGTCATCTTGAGGGAGGACATCGATAACGATGACTATGAAGCGCCCAAACAAACGCCTAAGGGCCAACCTTTGCCAGTGCCGAGTGCGAACCCTTGCCAACGTTGCCCTTGCGCTGCTTCGCATTGCGCCACTATCACCTTGCTGTCTGCAATGAGGCGGCTCTTCACGCTATTCATCGCCGGGGATGGTAATAATTGGCATAACTGGCTTGTCCTCGTGAGACGCCCCCTTGAACGCCCTTATCCTGCAGTGATGAATCGACTCTACCCTGTGCGATAGAAAAGAGACGGAACATGGGACACGAACTCCCCCAGGTTGTTGCATCCCTGCCTTCCACCACCCTTCTTCCACCGTAGCCCTACATGGACTATACTACACCGTACACCCCACCCGAGTTGTTCCCCACATCCTCGTCTACAGATAGGGGACCTTCGGGGCGTTCCTGTGAGTATCCTTTCGGTCATTTATCACGCATTTCTCTTTAATCCTTGGTTGATAGACGAGAAAGCCTCAACCGCAAAGACAAATCCACCTAACGGTAGGTTACGCAACTGCACTAGTCCAACAAGCCAACTCACCTTGCATTGCTACCTCGCCCAGGACACATCGACACGAGACAACCTATCCCTTTAGGCAATGAATCGTATCCCCACACGCAACCATTATCTCCTGGTAAACGTCATTGTCGGAGAATTTCACTCAGAATGAAGCTTACTCGCTTCCTAGTTGCCAACGACGACTCTTATCGACGAGATCCCGGCGGTCAAGTGGACTCTGCTCGAAAGAACGTACAGAATAGCAAAATCCCTCCGCTGGATTTGACTGAGAACATTACGGGCATGTATCGCCTGTTGGACCTCATTAGTGAATCCGGGAGCAATGGCTGCGGTAACGACTTTTTTTTGAGATGCGCTGCTAATACACACGAACTAAGTTCCTGTTTTTGTAGTTGACAAAGTCATAATCGCGCAGGATTCTCTCAAACGCTTCATCAACGCGATATCCCCTGGATCATACGCGTCCGTCACCAAAGTCGATTTCAAGGCCTTGGACGAATTAATGATCAAGCCTCTCGGCATATATGGATCCAAGCCCGAGATTGTACGCTTATTGCGATCCCTCAATGCAGTTAACGAGGATGTGTGCGTAATTTTCCTCTATTTTCGGGTCATGTTGGATGATCAGATTCTTAGTTCCCGTTTATTACTCGTACCAACTGAGCCTGGTGGTTCCAAGCCGACCCTATCTCCCGGTTTGTATGTTCTGGCAGCTGGGCAAGTAGATCCCAACCAAGAACGTCACTATGTTATCTATTGGCCCGAGGATACAACTTGGAACGACTCAGCCGCTGCCTCGGTTTGCCGGAACAGAGTCACGTTTATGCGGTGGGTACTTGTAGATGATCATATTCTCTAAGCTTACTTCATACCCCTAATGTAGGTATCTTACGAAAATGTGCGATCAAGTAGTTGCGCTGTTATCGGCTGAGCACTCCACTTCCTTGGTCTGGGGCGATGACGAGGGCGATACGGATTCCGTGGACATAGACCCCGGCGACGACGACAGGTTATTCACATATGAGGTTGCAAAGCGGAACGAACAGGACGAGAGCGCAGTGTCACGCCGCGGCTTTCAGGTAATCGTTCATGCGTCGAACATAACTGAAGTCCAATTCTAACTTATCAAAGATGAATTCGCGCCATATCTCGCGTTACGTGGCTCCCGACCACTGTTCTGTGGATCCGTCGATATTCGTTTCTAGACTTCTTCCCGGGGAAACAGCCCAGGGATTCTGGACGGTCACTTATCTTCATCAGCGCATTCGATCTCGTCCTCTCAATAATTACCCGTACACCCCGATGGCGCTACAACACTTGCTGTAGGTGCTCATTATCTCTGCTGGACACAATGCTCATAGTATATCAGAAATGAAGACACCTTACGTCTATCTGAGTCCCTCGATGAGGATGCTGTTCAGATCCTCGTCGAGGCGGCTCTCTCTAATATTTTCTCAGAACAATGTAAGCAGTGGCGTGTCGCGGTAACCGAAACTCGCAAGTGGTTTCATCAAGAGTTGTCAAAGAGACAAGATAAAGTCTACCAGAATCTCGCCTCCCAAGAGATTCCTCTGAGGCGTGCTCTTCGGGGAGAGGTCGTTGGAGACGTAATGAAACTCTTTCCGTGGGTCATCTTTTGCGTCTGGGTGTTACATACTCAAGTGATTCTTTTTTCTGATATAGCTCAATCGAACGTGATGCGCTTTCATCTCGCGTGTGGGTCGACGGTGATTCTGATGTGGACCATAAGATTACACGTGGGAAATTCAATATTTGAACTTTCTATGCTTGGCTCACCTTTCTCCCAGAATCCATGCGGGTCGACGATCTCCGTCAGGTGTATCACGGTTTTAATGACATCTATGAACTGCATGTCCGGAATGCCAAGTTCCATGCTGTGAAGGGTGCCGAATACAGGACCTTGAAGGAGCGTCTACTTTCCGTGTGTCACCTTCTGAAGAAGCACCCGGATCTAGCACCCAGTAAACGCACGGGCCTCATTCAGGCATTTCTTGCCGAGGATGATATTCGACGTGCCCAGAGATTATTCTCCAAGAATGACAAAACGAAAGAATCTGGAAAAACATCTTGGTTGTCGTCCCCGTTCTCTAAAATCACGGGGTTGTTTTCCGGGCCAACGGGGACTCAGGCTGACGAGGTGTCGCTGGAAAAGGAACTGAAGAAGATAACAACCAACGTCACTGACTCTGATTTTCTCCTCCAACTAAAAAGCATAGACGATAAGGATCTAGAGACCCCGATGCGGCAGGCCGTGGATCTTGCTTGTACCCAGCTGTCATCTTCGATCGATGCATCAGTGGAGAAGATGATTCATGCTGTATTGCGAATGCAACAGGACGGATGTAAAGCATCTATACAACATGAGATCGAGGTCGAGGAAAGGAGGGCACTGCGTGGTACGCTCGTGAAATTTATCAGGGATATCAATAAAACCTCTGCCAAACGAGAAAATTCGTGAGTTTAACATATCTGTCCGGACTGACAACTTATAACGCTGGCACATATAGTGTGGTGCATATTGACGGGGTTCAAAGATCTCGGAATCAGCAGTCGTATGGTACGTATATTTAATTTGTCAAGTCAACAATATTCACAAATTAATGTGCTCGGGGCGATTAAAAGAGCATCGTATCACTGGTCACAGAGACGAACTTCAAGAACCCAAGCTCAGGTTTCAAGTACATCTCATGGAGTTGACGAGCGAAGACAAGCAGAGCATGCAACTTAATCCAAAGCACTTACCCAAACTCACCGTAAGCGACCAACGTTCAGGCGAATTTCACCTACCACTGGACCTCCATATTGTGTATGAGCCTAGTTTCGTAAAGTTTACTATCCATCAATTTACGTTCTTTTGTCAGCTTCCACCAGCTCCTCGAAAACGAAAGACTGCTCCTCATTCTTGCTGATTCGGACAGGTATACCATTCATCTCGAGCGTCTATCCTCAGTGGATGCGGCCATACAGCGAGGCGGGGCAATCAAAACTCTTAACCGTGACAGAGTGGGTGAAGACGCGCTGTTTGCGTATGACGAGGCGAAGAGAATGTTGACTGTGTGCGCCTCAGGGAAGGTAAGTACTATCTCATTGGTCAAAGTGGGGTCTTACCTTACTGTTTTTCCTGATAAGATGCAACTTTACGCGTTTGTGTTCGATGAGACGTTCAGATCGCTCCAAAGTCAGGGGAGTGCCATTAGCATTGCCCAATGGTATAGCCAGGCAGAGGTTTCCATTCTGCAACTGTCTTCTGTATGCGGAAGCGACGAGGTGGTCTTGGTGGATTCCAACGCGCAAGTTCGAATCTTCTCGTTTGTTACACAGCAATTCAGGTTAGACTCTTTGTTCGCTTCCTTATTAAATCTGATCGCGTATCAATTACTGACTTGGTTTCATGACACTAGACCTTCCTCGTTACAGCTCTCGTCCCTCCCCAGTGCAATATACCCCACTCCGGATGGGTCCTGCCTCCTTGTTCTTCAGGCCCAGGACTCGCAATCCTCACTGACTGCTTATCATTGGGATACTTTCGGCTCCACTGCCGGAATTTCCTTGCCAATTCCCGCCTTTCCACTCGATAACGCCGTCGTGACATCGATGGTGAGTCGAGGACGTGTATTTCTTCTCTCCCTCGATATCGATTCGCAATGCGTGAACTCCGTCGCCATCGACATCACAAGAAAGGTCACGGAAGTCGTCTTCAAAGAGAAGGGAAGCAGGAACAGGTCGAATAATGACGGACGCACCACCCTGAACAACTCCCTTCTGGACTGTCACATGGAGGTGTGGACACGGTACCCTGTTCTCCCTGCTGTGAAGCGCCGTACTATCACATCCTTGAGTGAGCGGCGGCCGATGACCCTGGCGTTCGTTACCAAAGACCCCACGCAGCCATTTTCTTCCTATTTCTCCAATCTCATCCAGGGATTTGTAAAAATGACCAGGAAACCTACAGGAGATGAGCTACGTGGCATAAAAGTGTCTGCCGCCGATTTTGAATCGTTCCGGGACAAGACGGTCTTTGACCTGAAGTGGAACATATCCCGGTATCGTCTTGGAGAGTGGCTTGTCGACCTCCTATGCCTCATTCCGATCCACATAGCTGTGTGCCGCGAAAATCGATTTGTTCCGTTGGCAAACGGAGTTATTTCTACAGAGTTAGAAAAGTCTTTACTTGGGGCAGACGTCAACCAAATTGTGGACAAGCTCTCGTTTGGATGGTACGAGTCCATTTTTCAGTCCTATATGGCCTTGAAGGTCTGGGTTCACAGCGTCCATTTGTTCTATGTACTCTCATTGCTGATGCCCTTCTCCATAGCCTGTAAAAGTCGTGTCATCGATGGGTCAGCAATCCGTGGGAAAGAGCTTCGCGTTGAACCATCTCGTGGACACATCATTTGCGGGGAGCGCTATGCGGACGACAGGTGTGTTCTACTGTTTGTGATATAGGTCTGAGTTTTACATGTACAGAGGGTGTATGGTTGTCCGTGACGCCGACCGATGACGAATTGGTTGTAGCACTCGATTTCGAAGGTCGGGCTAACCTCTTCTAATCCTTGCCTTAACTGATTGAACAACACAATCCCAGGCATGGATAGCGTGGAAAGGTCCCCTCAAGAAGATACCCTCCTTGTTTTATTCAACACAGCAATATCTAATCTCGTTCGTTGGCAGTATTCAGTTCCGAGAAAGACCTGTCTCTGAGGTTTAATAGGTCCTCTTCCGCAATAACTTCGCGTTCGGTCGAGATATCAGTGGTCTCTTCCAATCATTCCAGTCCAGTGCATCTGTCCTTGATCCAGCAGCAAATCCCTCTCTCTTTCAATCCACGCTTGTCATCATCATCAAGGTGAGTGGGTACATGGCGACCACACGTACAGTGCCACAATATATTCTTTCCAGGACGTTGTACAGTCGGACAAAGTTGAAATCGCTCGCGAGTAAGGCTTTATGAAGCTCATGTGGTCTCCAGCTAAGGCGCCATTGTAGATTTTCTCTCAAATTTCAGAAGATCGTGGAGCAAGAGCAGGATGCTAACTTTATCTCGCGCCTGCATGGCGGGAAGTTAGACATCATACCATGGCCCGTGATCGAATCAAAGGAGTTCTACAAGTTATTTACCGTCCTCAAAAGGCGGCTCGATCAGCAAAAGATTTCCCATCCCACCGCCGGCGAATTCCTTCACAGGATTAAAACACTCATGGCGAAGCTTAAAGTAGGCCATACCCTCTGTTGTCCGTGGCATTGTTCTGAGCGTCTCTTGCAGACTAATGACTGGGGAGCGCTCTCTCGTCGGTCATCTCATCATTTTTTGTCTTTTGGATCTAATTTCTCGACAGAGACCATGGCTGAACATCGTGCCAAGTCACTATCCGCACTCCTACCGATCACACTTGCGACGGGATTCTTAGAAACCGAACTTGAATCTGAGCCCTTGAAGGTTCCGTAGCATATCAATTCGAGACATGAAGTACAATCTCTGACTAGGTTTCTAGGACTTCGATACAGACCTCATAGTAGAGGGTGACGATACACCAGCAAGATTTGCTATCTCCGATGGGGAATCAATTCCATCAGCTCAGATAGAGATGCAGCTCGCCGTGTTATTGGAATCCTGGAAGCCGAGCAAGCCGCGTCAATCCATGCCCGACTCCGAGTTCCTGGTGGAGCTCCGAGCTTACCTTAATGGATTGATCAACTTGCGCGTCAATCACGTCCGATCGTGGTTGGATTGCAATTTGGCGAAATTCCAAGGGGACCATGCGGCAATAGAGGATTTACGCAGAAGATTTGATAATATGGCCATCGAAATGAAGACAAATGTCCAACTCTGCGGCGCTCAGTGTGCATCGTGCCATCTCCTCTGCATCCGTAGTCGGCTCCATGAGGGCGGCCATGTCTGTAGCACAGACCATAAGTGTGCGCACAAATGCGTATTCTGTGACGATGATCCAAAGCTGTGCGGTACAAGGTACATTATCTTATCTCTATGTCCACGGCAGTTACTGATCAAAGCGTAGCGCCGGGCATCCCGGGCAGCATATGTACGTGAATTGGGTGGTACCTAGACAAATACTGGATTCTCATCATCTTGCAGCTGCCTTGTCACCGCTCACCTGTGTGGCGAACCTTGCAAACTATCGGGAAGACGAGGCTGTTTGGAAGATTGTACGAAAGTCAGTAGTGTCGACCACTCTCCTGAGTGTCATGTGCTTACGAATCACAGTCCCCGGGACACGACGACGACGACCATATGTGCTCCGCGCTCATCCATATGTGTGGTGAGGTAAGACTTTATCTTCAGTAGTGTAGGCTATTAGTGCGACAATGTGGAATTTTTAGCCCTGCGCCCTCAAAGGGATGGCTCTACCGGATGGAAGGATTTATTCCTGCCCGGAACGATGTAGTATTCCCAGGTTCGCTTATTCCCTTACGCTTCACCTTCTCAACTTACGGGCTCTTCTTTGCAGTGATCAAACTCATGAGACTCATTCCTGCGATTTGAGGCTCTGCCCATCGGGGTGCGAACTTTGCAAGCGGCTTTGTGGTGAACCACACCTTCATGGGCTTACCACAGGCGCGCACCACTTGTGTGGGTTGGTGCTTTCATTTCTTTGGAAGGTTTTCAGAACTGAATTTCGTTATGAGTAGAGAAGCGCACGCATGCTCAGCAGAGTGCTCAGATAATGGGATCTGTCAAATTGATACGGCACCCCAGTCCATTGAGGCTACTTTCACCGGAAGGCATGAAACGTTCCAATATACAAAAGTAATATGATTTTTTCTGCCATCCGTAGTGCTTCTCTGAACATTTCTTACTCGTTATGTAGTATACTCAAGGTTCGTTGAAAGCCAGAGCTGTGACATTGTGCTAACTCCGATCTAGTTGCAAAACGGTTGCAGTGCACTAAGACTATTCCACCTGGACAAATGTCACATGAGGGGACCCACACTCATAGCAAGGAACTCCAGCCGTTTCACTTCTGCGAGACTCGGTGCGTGACTTTTAGGTGTACGTATATTAAAATGTTTATCCGTTGATAGCTGCGAGAGCTGTGGTTATTTCTGTACCTTACCCCTCGGTAAGACACCGCTACATATATTGTGGTGGTGGACGCTGATTCTCGCCGTTCAACATTCGAAGGTCACACCCAAAAGGAACATGAAACTAGCCATGGTTCCATGACACACACTCGTTGGGCGGTTGATGGGCCAGACGGTACAAGTCTGGAGTTGGCGGGTCGCAAATTCTCTTCAAATGACGAAGGAGCACCAATGATGTGCAATCTCGTTTGTTCGTCGATTGGGAGACACGTCCATATCAGCTACTGCCGTACCGCAGATGGCGAGCCTTGCGAAGGGGCAGAAATGCGACACATGAGCGAGAAACTGCTTCCAAATCCGAACAAACCCAAGGATGCAATTACCCATGGGCTCTTTTGGCGTAGATTGGGTACGTTGACTGTTCTTCCCCTTAGGCCCGCTCAAGCTAAAGCATTGTTCTTAGGCTTCAAAGGTTTAGGCCCACTTCCCCCACCAAAATAAACACTGACGTTTATGACCAGACCCGTATACCCGTGATGAGCAGACGAACTTTGCAAAATGGTAGGTCATGTTCCTGGGAAGGAATATAATACTTACTCGTTGTCTAGCGATGCTATGTGCCCCGGTCTGTCATGATCTTCACGGATCGCTGCCATTTCATGACCTAAGTGATATTTATCTAGGCCCGGAGCATTCAGGGACGTCACCTGGCACGGGACAGCCCTCCCATTGCACGCTGCCCATGTTCCATCCACCCAAGAATCCCAGTGATGCTGTGAATGGCCTTGGCTACGTTTCGAATGATGGACATCTGTTCGAATGTAACAACCCTGTTGTGATGCAGCAAGCGTTCCATGTGTAAGACTTTTCTTATTATGGCATCACTTTGAGCCTAATACTGCAACCATCGTAGGATATTTGTCGTCGACAGGTTAAATGTGTGTTCATGAGCATTGTATTGCGTCTCATACTTGTGTTTAGATCGTCCTCTATGTCTTGTGGGGACCGCCGCCCGTTGGCTGACGCACCGATGACAAACCAAATATTGCAATCCGCTAACAATAGGCTTGGTGCCGTTTATTCATCACTATATAGCTTTTGGTCTGCCCGTCATGCTGCCGTTTCGGGGGGCCGACACACCGTTGGCGCTCGCCGCGATGCATATAGCATCATCCTTTTCAATTCCGCAACTACGAATATCATAATTAATGATCTTACGAGTACTCCGGACCAACTGTTAAATGCCGTGCTTCGCCACCGGGCTAATGGTGGTACGAATTTTGTGGAAGCTCTCCGAACAGGTCGAGCTGTCATGGAACGAGATTGGAGCACAGAAAGGTTTGTATTTTAATCAAGTCTATCTGTAACCCATTTCATTGACGTATATTACGACTCAGAACACCAGTCATGATCTTTCTTTCTGACGGCCAATGTCCAGTATCTGACACAGCCATCCAAGATGTTTGTCGCTCTGCAGTTAGGCTCGGGTGGGTCATTTCCTTCCCGAGCTAATATATCGTTGACCTTGCCCAAAGGAAACCACTGTCTTTCCATTCCATATCCTTTGGCCCAGATTCGTCCTCCTCTTCTCTCCGAAGAATGGCCAATTTGGCGCTCGGAATTCAGAATAATGCTCCTCGCAATCCTCGGACGCCCCCGTCAATTCCTTCTTCTTATTCTGTTGCTCTCGACACGGTGAGGAATACACGGTATTAGCCGTAGTAATATTTACTAATTAGAGTTCACATAGGTACAACTTGCAGAAACATTCTTGGGGATTGCAGAGTCTTTGAGGAAGCCTTGGGGCTCGCTAATGCACTGATCTGTTGCGCCTATACATATTCAAGTTCTGAGAAAATTGTGCTTTAGCTAGCGATTTTTGGCGTTGGGAGATTGTATGACAGGACCACCGCGAATGTCATCCGTCCGAGCATATGTCAGGGAGATGTGTTGAACGTAATAACAACCAAGATTGTAACTTCGGAGTCACGCTCGGAACGGAACGAATTATCAGCGTCGGAGCGCCAGTGCACGTGCCAGTGTAACTCTTCCTCACCGCCTCACATTTGATAAGCAAGCCACTGCCTCCCTTCACAAGCGACCCAAGACAAACCTGAATTCCCAGTTGTATTCCTTCCTGCTCTCATCGCCTCTCGTTTCACTCTTTTCTGTCAACCAACACCGCCGCCGCCGCTACGTGGCAGTCGTCCACTTACCTTTCCATTTAGTTTTAGTCTCTCTCTTCGTACTAGCAATTTTATCTCTATTCGCCCTGTGTGCCCTGTGTGACGACAACGCGTTTCATATACACTCTTCACCGATACCTCCGTTACTACACGAAACTCAAACACAGCCTATAGGAGCCCCGCGTGTGTATAAGTTCGCTCTCCTGCTCGTCGAGGAGAACATTATGATCGATCTCGGTGTGTTCTCTCCTTTATTTCCTCGTGCGTGGTCTCTGCGCTCTCGTCGCTCGTGGAACAGTTGTCTATGTACAGTACTGTAGTCGTTCTAAGTTTTATCAAGTTAAATTAATAAAACAATTTGATAAATTTGACATATTTAAAAATCTAATTTTTTTTGAGACGTGTAAAGCATCATCGTCATCATTTCTTTAGAGGAAAAAAAAAGAAATTATTTGTGAGAAGTACAGTTCCTGCACTGCAGCCCCGCCCTTGCAGCGCATATAATACATACAATATGGTATAGTTTGGTATACACTCCCATCGTAATAATTCTACTTACAATCTTCGTGTTTCTTCCACGTATATCTCGGCAACTGAGCAGCAACGACAATTCCGACGCCCACAACCAAAAGCAGCATAAGATACGCAAAGTGCCCGCCCAAACCCAGGACGTTATTCGCCAGCGAAAATGCAAACAGTGATGCGGCAGCTGCGGGGCCGACCGTGCGTTGGATGGCGACCACCATCTGCGCTAGTCCGTTCGTGGCACCAAGCGATCGCTTGTTGGGCGCTGCAGCGGCTAAGAACATAAACACCGAGTCTGTTGGTTTTCAGTCAGAGACGCGCGAAACAGTTTATAAGATTATTTTTTGTAGAAGAACTCACTGAATCCCATGTCGGTGATGCATGTCGACGCAAGTTGCAAGATGACAAACAACGATACAGCCGCGTTCGTTCCACCGCCGTGGGTGGATGTCGCATAGCGTGCCGCCAAGTTCTCAAAGGAAAACATGGAGTAGATAATTACATACGAAATGATGCTTGCGAGAACGACACGCCCAGGGCCAAGACGCCCAACGACGTATGGAAAGAGGGTGAACTGTACTACGCCATTCAAGCAGCCATATGCGGAGAGCCAGAGGCCAATAGATGCGGGACTGAGGCTAAGCCCGCCCAACTCGATTGGGGTCGACCAGACGAGTGGGATGAGCGCCATCGCTGATATGTCGAGCAAGGCGAGCATAGCGTAATTGGATATCGATATCATGACCGGTTTTGTAAGCAGCATATGCAAAGGCAGAGGTTTTTCGGGGGCAATTGCATCTGCACTTTCACTTTCACGAATTTCTTCGGTATCTTTTGTTGGGGTATCACGTGAGCGGCTTTGATGGACTAGATCCGAGTGCGGGGAACAATCTAACGTCTTTTTGGGGAGATCAGATTAGCTCGACTAGAGTGGCGGTAGATGCGTTACCTCTTTTAGATACAGCGTACTTAAGATAAACGACAGGAGCGCATAAGCGGCAGCTACCAGGCATGGAAGAAAGTACGGGTATTCGGCCCAGAATGGGTGCGAGAAGTATTCGGGCCATCGATCTTGCGGCCGTGATAAAACGCCACCGATAAAAGGGCTAAATAACCCATGTTCCCAGAACATCAGTGACGTCGCGGGAGCAGACAACATGTCCAACGAACCCTATGATGAAGCCAAGCGAGCGCGCCATCGGCATCAATGAGAACCCGCGGGCTATATTACTCTCATCCGTAAGTTCCGCTATCATACTTTTGATGACGCCGAGGTTCCCATTCACAATACCATTCAAGAGGCGGCTGTCGTTTATATTGCTAACGATCAGCCTTTTTTTACAAGGAAGGAACAAATTTATACCTGAGGATGAGCGCCCAAACAGAACGGGAAAGACCGAAGAGGACCGTTGAGACGACGCTACCCAGGCGGTGGCGGCTTCGGCGGCATAATGTAATGACACCTAAAGGATATACAGCTCTCTCAGTATGTGCCCGCATTCATAGGATAAAAGTCAGGACGCACTATCATTCCTGTGTAGTACCCTATCATTCGCTTGTCGCCACCAACGATGGAGAGATCACTGACGAGCTGAAGAAGGTGGGACAGATATTAGCATTAAATTCGGGGGCAAGTGGACAAGGAAACATGCCTCGAAAATGTATGGGCTGATGGAATGAGATGTGATTGGCTCTGCGAGGCGTATCAAGAGCAAAAGGAACATCTGTGCTTTGGGGAGCGGCGTTGGCTTTCGTGACGCATTGGCGCGTTGAAGAAGAGGCGTCTCCTCGTCTTGATGTATTGGGGAGGACATCAGTGATTAAGGAGGGCGCGGGGGGGGGGAAAGTGGCAGTGCGGTTGAGATCCGGCATGAAACCAGGCGGGGGGTTTATAGCGAGGACGAGGAGAG
>WNFQ01001712.1_pt1 | contig 20667 bp, 26 predicted proteins | sample 5400171 | NCBI WGS metagenome assembly WNFQ01 (sample SAMN13153356, study PRJNA577476) | soil metagenome | isolation source: 20 cm soil under Madrone tree | place: USA:California | collected 2016-06-14 | reverse complement strand
CGCACTAGGCGGAAAAATATATTACGCGCTGTGCCTTCTCCCCGCTATTTCAGACCAGGGGTGAGCACAACGCCGAAGTGGCCTATAATGTGCTTCCAAGGTTGGTGCATCTTGACGCCGATGTCGTACGTCCATTACATGCACTCTTTGATGACTGTGACGCAAGATTACACCGAAAGGACGCATCCCATTCTGTTGTTGCCCTCCTAAGTTGCACACAGCAGGACGAACAAGGCAACACCAGCACATATATAAAAACCTGTGCCAGAGCCAAAATTGCAAAGAATAAATGCATCTCGTGTCCAAGTTGCTCTTCACGTCATAGAGAACCTCCTTTTCAATGTGGCCAACCGGGATCAGATCAGACGAATATTGCAAAATCGCAAATGATTCGTACCTGAGCGCCTGAGCATCGTGTGGTCGATTAAACGAGGCACCTGAACACATGGCCGAGATCAACTAAGTTTTCAGGTTCGACCCTGCAGTCGACCCTCGGCCGGTCGAACCTACAAATACGCGAATGTTCGGCCGTGGTTTTGTAACCGAGTACAACGCCAATTGCCAGAGTCTGAGGATTGATAATGGCCTCGCAGTTGGACAACTGATCCGCACCGGAAGTGTTTGCACAACAACGGCGGCAGACGCCACTGTGGCTCCCTAATAGGCCCTAACCCTAACGCAAGTAGATCACTGCGCTGACTCGGATAACTTATTATGGCGTGTTGGAGGTGTCGAGACAACTGCGCGTAAGAGGGAGCCGGACAACGCACCAGCCTACAACACTCTTGACATCGACCCAACATGGCTTCCAGTCTCAAAAAGGTGCTGAAACATCCATGGATGGTATTACCGAGAGCAAACTTGAAACTTTCCCTTCGGCTCCTGGTACGCTCTACAACGACGATGACCTCCGCTTGGATTTGCAGGGGGGTCCTTAGGGCCTTCGGTAGCAGGGCCAGCCACACTTTCTGTCGCAGCTTTCCGGGCGGACGTTCTGCGGGCTTTATCCGCTTGAATTTGCAAGTTATATACAGTCCTGGTAAGCAGTACAGAAGTTTCAGAGAGTCACGGAGTGCATGAATAGCCAAGAAGAGGTTTACAGAACCTGTGATTATACAGCGGTCCTCGGGACCTCCACTGGCAGAGCATCAGCGGACGACATTTTTCGGAAGGCTTTACTTGCCCGAGTTTCTGCATGGGACTTGACCGTTAGTAGTTTGGCCATGCAAATGAGACTTGAAACTTGAACCTTGACTTCAAGTTGAACCGAGGAAATGTGGTATAGCAAATTTATTCGTGCTGCATAAAAGCTAAGAGCCCTAGTCCGCTTAGAAGAACGGAAAGTATTCTGACAAACTTGTGAGAATTGCCGCTGAAAAGATACAACACAGCATACGCTCAGGTAGTTTCACACGGCTGGTCAGCGGCGGATGCCGAGCCTGAGTGGCTGTTTGGACGAGTTGATCTAATCAACTGAGGCATGATCTCTCCAATGGCCAACTTGAACGACGCTGACATTCGGCTTATCACTGACGGGCTCGCTCGTTTGAGACCACCAAATCTATCTCAGTCTGTTCACCGTGAAGAATGCACACAATGCTTTGATAACCAGGTGTGGCCTCAATCCAGAATCAAGATTATCGGGCGTGCCACCCGCACACGCTTACTCTGTTTGTTTATCACTGCAGGACGATCCTGAGGGGATAGACGTCTGCCTTATATGCTTCAACGGTGGCTGTATCTCTGCAGGGCGCCATCACGCATATACGCACTATAAAAAGACCGGCCATGCCTTTGCGCTCAACGTCAAGCGGCGTCCGCGTCCCAGACCGAAACGCGTGCGTGTACCATAAAGGCTGCCCTCTCTCCTCTCTCCTACGCGAAAACCGAGGGTACTGACAGAAGGAAGATGTAGGCTGACGTTGACGCGGAACCCCCGCCGAAAATGACGAAGCTTGCGATCATTGAGGAGCGCGAGGAAGACAAGTACGAGCGCATTCTCGCCCTGCGGTACTATCGCAATGGCGCCACGACAGCCACGGCTCCGGACTCTTCCACATCTATCTCCGTCCCTGTGGAGGGCGCCGCCCAAGCTGACCAGCACGTCCGCGCGCTTGTCGATGGTGTCATGCAGGCGATGTCGTCTAGGCGCCAGGAGGAGGTCCAGGCGTGGGAGGAGGAAATTTTGCCCTGTGAACATGCGCTTACGCTTCACCAGCTCACCACAGGCCACATTCCCGCTTCCGGTGCGTGCGCACCTCTCTTCCTATTTCCGCAACTTAATTTGATATCTGCTGGCTGGGCGATGTTTGATGGGCGAAGGGTTGGCGCATTGCTCGAAATGCGACCTCAAGGAGAACCTCTGGCTCTGCCTCACCTGCGGCGCGCTCGGCTGTGGGCGCAAGCTCCATGGTGGTGTGGGTGGGAACGGCCACGCTCTCGCGCACTTTGAAGAGAGTCAGCATCTGGTCTCTGTCAAACTTGGGACTATCACCCCCGAAGGCAATGCCGGTGAGCCGCATATTGCGTCCCTACATGATACTATCACAAGCTGACGACGGGCGGACCAGACATACATTGTTACGCGTGCAACGAGTCGCGGATCGACCCAGAGCTCGTCCTCCATCTTTCCAATTTTGGCATCAACGTTCAGACGCAGAAAAAGACGGAAAAGTCGATGACGGAACTGGTACGTTTGTGTCTCTACTCTCGAACAACAGAGGCTAAGCTCAAACAACTACAACCAGCAAATCGAGCACAATCTCAACTTTGACTTCTCGCTCACGGACGAGACAGGGAATGCGTTCGAGCCTGTATTTGGGCCCTGCCTAACAGGCCTACAAAACCTCGGCAACAGGTGCACATCATCTCTCGTTCTTTTCTCCTGGGTATGCGCAAACTCATCATGCCCAACAACAGCTGCTACATGTCCTCCGTGATTCAAGTCCTCTTTACCCTCCCGCCCTTCCAACAACGCTACGCTGCCTCTCTCGCAGTCCAACACTGGTCAGGATGCACTGAGACTCTCCCGGCATCTTGTATCGAGTGCCAGATGTTTAAGCTCGCCGACGGGCTGCTTTCTGGGCGGTACTCGCGCCCGCGACGCACGGACGATGACACGACGCTGCAGAACCCGATTGCCAGTGCCGCCACCACTTCAGGGACGACCCCACTACCTGTCTTTCAGGAAGGTGTCCGCCCAATCACCTTCAAATCTCTTATCGGACGCGGGCACGCTGAATTCGCAACGATGAGACAACAAGACGCAGAAGAATTCTTCACCCATCTCCTCACTTCGCTTCGACGCTACGCGCACGCACAACCCCGCAGTGCTGGAGGTGGCAATCACGACGCGAAGCCGGAGCCGACAGATACGTTTGCATTTGCGCTTGAGCAGCGTCTACAGTGCACGTCGTGTTCTTGCGTGCGATACCGCGTCGATGCGCATGATGTGCTGAGCGTGCCCGTGCAAGCACGCGAAAAGGGGCGAGAAGCAGAGGGTAAGGTTATCTATGAAGACGTCGCGCTGACCGAGTGCGTCGACGCCGCGATGGGCGTCGAAGGTCTCGAATACAAGTGTCCCAATTGCCAGCGGGACGTCACAGCGACTCAGTGAGTGTTGAAATGAAGTGGTCAACAATGTACGCTAAGGGCCAATTACACTAGGCAGACGCGTCTCGCGACCTTCCCAGACACACTCGTCATCCACGCGAAAAAGTTCCAGCTTGTAAATTGGGTCCCCACTAAACTTGGTTAGTACTCGAGAGTGTCTCTGGGCCTCATCTGTCCTGAACGGACCCGATGTATGCTTTCAAAAATAGACATGCCAATCATCTTCCCTGACGGTGATGTTATCGTGCTTGACCAATACCTCGGAAAAGGTCTTCAACCCAATGAGACTGGACTCCCCGAGGACGCACCAGGTGAGCTACGCACCCGGGTTGGCGAGGTCACTGACGTAACGGCAACGCCGAGCAGCTGAATCGGCCTTGCCCGAATTCAACCAAGCCGCGCTCGCCCAGCTCGAAGAGATGGGTTTCCCGCAGATCCGCTGCCAGAAGGCGCTGGTCGCGACGGGGAACAGCGATCCGGAGGCCGCGATGGAATGGCTCTTTGCTCACATGGAGGACCCAGGCAAGTTTTCACACATGCACTAATCTGTGCATCTTATTCTGACAGCCCTGGTTATATGCATTCACAGATATCGACGCTCCTATCGTTCAAACCATAAAAGGCGGCAGCGGCCCTGAACCGAGCTTTGAACAGATTGGCATATTGGCAGACATGGGCTTTTCGCCTGCACAGGCGAAGAAAGCTCTGCGTGAAACTGTATGTTGGCTCAACGCTGTCCATTTCCCCGCCTTTACTGACCAATCGACTTGCTCTTTCCTTTCCGGGAAACACTTAACGTTGTAGAACGGAGACCCAGAGCGTGCCATCGAGTGGCTTTTCTCGCATCCCGATGACATAAGAGAGGAAGAGGAAAGGGTTGGCGCAGGGGCAGGGGCAGGGGCAGGAGACGCCTCTAGCGCCGGCAAAAAGTCGTCGACGCTTCCCGGGTCTCCTACGACGCCTGCGCGCTACCGTCTCAAAGCGTTTATCTCACACAAGGGTCCGTCTGTTCACTCGGGTCACTATGTCGCACACATTCGCACGGAGGACTCTTGGGTGCTCTTCAACGACGAGAAGGTCGCCCGGGCAGACGCGGAGAGTGTCCGGTCTCTCAAGGCCCTAGCGTATTTGTACGTGTTTGAGAAGGAGAATGCTTGATTGAAATGTAGAGTCGCAGCAGCAATTATTAATGTAATGCACGTTCGTTCTCATTCGAGGGAAGAACGGAATTTTCATTTTTCCGGATAGGAGCTCAGGCTCAAGTACTCGATAGGTAGAATTTTGGAATGCCGAAATCCACGGATAATGGCGTTCCAGCCTGAGCCTCGGCTTTTATCGATCCCTTGCAGCATGACCACAACTCTCCGCACCCTTCCTCGTTCGTACAAAGACACCGAAACGCATCAGATGGACGTGTGTAGACGCTGGCGGCCGCGGCCTTGTGGAATTCTTGCCCTTGCCTTGCGCACAGCTACAGTAGTTCTGGGAAACGAGGATCCCCCTGACGGTGCATGTACAACATTTCTCCCTACAGCGCCTCCCTGTGGAAAAATATTCTTTTGACGAAATGGAGATCAGGAAGCCCAAGATGTATAATAATTGCATAGCTCGCGTGAATTTGGCGTCAAAACCGGGAAGCGGTGGTGCTGGGTCGGTCTAGCCCACACGAGTCCGCCGCCGGTCTTCACGAGCTTCTGCAAATTAGGCTAGATTGTGTTCAAAGACCCTAAGACCGGGCCTGAGCTCAGGCTGGCGACCCTGTGCGCGAATATCTCCGTTTCCAGGAATCCCTTGGCAGTCTCGTCCCATTCAGTTCCACGAGTCTGAGTCGGACACCACACTAAAATGAAAATGAAAATGCTGCGATGCGATAGTCGGCCATAGTCGGCCAGCTCGAGCCAAAATAGGGGCGAGTGTGTATAATGTGCAGCTGCATAATGGGGTTCGTTCCAGCTCCTGAGTACTGAGTTTCAATATTGGTTTATCGTGTCCATGTGTTCAATGCTTACATGCTTGCGCCGGGCCAGGGCCCTCGTATAGCATTTCCGCAGTAATGAGTTTCTGAACCTTGTTCTGAGCGAACTTGAAGGGCATATTGATATCGACTTTCCTTTACTGTTACTGCCCCTGCCCGATGATTCTCCTGGCATTACCATTGTTTCGACGCTTGTGGGCCCCTATCCTATCGTGGGCCTGATGGGCTACCTGGGATTTAGGGTCAAGACAGCTCCCCCGGGGTAGTATTTTCGATCGTGTATGCACAGGTGCCCAATTAGGGGACAGATTTGGAGCTCGACAACAACAGCTCCGGCCCCATGTTGGAAGACCGGCTCGGTAAACTTCAAGAAGTCCTTTTGGTGCGATGGGTTTCTTGTTGCCGTTATTGGACAAGGTGACGAGGTAGATCGTAGTTAGTTGGGTAAAAAAAAATGTAGTCACCAAGGTAGTCACGGTAATTGAAAAGAGAAGTAAGATGACAACGTAAGGCGCGACTGATCGATACGGTAGTTTTGCCTCGGATACACTCGGTGGTTTTGATGTGCCTTCGTTATATCACGAGCCATGGTTTCGGGTTCTTCGCTGCCCACCTTTGATGTCTATCATCTCTTGTAAGTTGAATGCGCGTAAGTTACGCCGTGGGCTTTACAATAAGTTACTACGGGGCGCCTGGGCCGGGGACACGGTTGTATTTACCCGTCATATACTGTACACCCCGCTGTTATGAGTAATTGCCTATCAGATAACATATTTATTACAAAGTTTTCGCGGGTCGTAAGAAGGTTATGAGATCATTTCCCATTTCCCAGTGGTAGATGCTTCTGCTAATAACGAACGTTTGACGACTATGCTGCACTGTCATTTCCGTGAAAAGGAGCCAGTCAGTGGGTATATCAGGTGTAATGGGATTCTTCTCCACAATGGATAGTGACACAACGTGTTATGAAAGTGTAATTCTGAACTCGGTATAGTATCCAGTACGTACAGGAATCGGCCGAATCCCCAACCGACCCCGTTATTACCCACGTGATTACGGTCGCTCTTCATCTTCATGACTTCTTTCTTCTGCGTCACACTGGCACCAGCGCCCTTCATCTCTTCACCTTATCGGTATCCTCGAAGGGCCGGCCACGTTTGATTCATCCCTAGAAAATAAATCAGAAAGATAGACCTGAAGGGAAGGAGTGAAACTCACAAAGGTTCTCTGAATACGTCTTCCGGTAGTATGGGTGCCGGAAGCATCTCGCCAGTAGGTGAGAGTTTCGGTAAGATCTGGAGCCTATCCCTGCCCCGCAAGTAGTCAATCCTACATGGACCTTGACCCAACTCCTCTTCCGTCCTGCATCTATCTCTGAAGGCGGTATCAACCTGCGCTCGCTCCTCGGCATTTAACTTGGTCCATTCGCGTCTGCGCGAAAGCTTCCTCACGTCCTCCTGGACCGCCCTCAACACGTCTTGAACGGTAATTCCAATGCTCGGAGAGTTGCTTGACGCTTGAACTGTGATAAGCTGAGGGTATCCTTGATGGCTCTCCAACTTTAATGAGTGCATAGGCGGGTCCGAGGCGGGGGAAGTTATTTCTTCCGTCGGGAGTCCATAGTCATGTTCAACGGGTTGGCTGGTGATATCGAGTTTGAGAAGGTATTTTGACAATGCAGGATGCAAGACGAGCGGGACAAGCTCTCCCTAGGTCGTGATCCGTGAGTTTGTGTATGTTTCTGAAGTCATGAAATTGTATCGCACTCCTAGTTCAGCTGCCGCATAGAAGGTGGCCTTCTTCTCGTCGAGGACTACCTCGTCATCCTCATCCTGTAAGATTATCGCTGTCAAAATAGAATTTAGCACCTTCGGTATTCCATGGGGTGATGTAGGATAATTTTACCGCCGTTCTCAACAAGTGTGCCAATTTCGTTTTGAAGTAAGAACGATGCCACAGCATCCGCAGTAAAGGTGTCCTAAGATGCGAGCATTATCATTAGTTTCTACGGATAACAATACAACACAAATGCAGACGTACCACCTGTTCAACCAGCTGGAGGTCATCATCGTGAGCAATGGCCACGGTATCATCCGGGCATTTCTTTTGTAATGCACATAGTAAGGTCGAAGTAAGGCAAACAAAGATGCACGCCAACCTCCGAGAGATAATCTAACACTCCAACGATTGGGTCGCGGTACTAGAAGAGAGACGTCATGCCCCGTTCTCCTGTACTTCACAGCAGGAAATCAGCGTACACTTGGGACATCTGGGACTCGCGTTACTTGTATCTCGTCCTGTCGCCTATTATCAGGATCATCGGGAAGGGGATCTGCTGCGCCCTTAAGTCTGGTCCACAAAAACACGCGCTTTGCTCGAAACCCTCTGATGAACACGCATTGGTTCAGATGTGGGTTATTCTTCAAAGAATGGTAAAAAAAAATTAGTAAAAGAAACAGCGATTTGTTATGAGGACGAACTGGGTGACTGTTCTGATATGCAACACTTGGACGGATCTCACGCCAATCATAAACTTTCCCACGGAACCTCAACAAAACCTCCGCATCTTGAGCGCTATCGACGAATGCAGCGACCCCCCATGATGTGACCAAGGTACATCCCGTAACAAGGATAAGATCTTCCATGCGCTCGACGTCCAGTCTCTTTTGCATGGCGAAGGAATACCAGCTGTCCACATGGTCTCGGATGTAATCCTCGAACACTTTCGTACGGATCACGTCCTTGCGGAGACCATCCTGGGGAAGCGTCAGAAGCGCCCCTTGCTTCCTCCTGCAGCTATAGGTGGTACCGGAAGAACTCCAAAAAGAAGATTCATCAACAATAACATTCTGAGATAGCACCATCACTTACTCGTCGGGTCCCGCCGCCATGGTGTTCGTCATTTCCTGAAAGGGGGTTACATACCGCGAGTAGTAATCTCCTCTGGTAAACCTTGACTCGCGGATGTTTACGAACGGTCCCAAGTCCAAACGGGTGTATGGCTCTGGTTCACAAAGTGTGTAATTCGATGGATCATTCCATTCGAGGAGAACATTGAACATGCGAAAGAAGCAGCCTTCTCTTACGTAACCGACGTCGCCGACCGAGACTTGCGCGTAGAGGTTGGTAGGGTCTGGCTCCCATAACGCATGGCCGTGAAATAGGGACGTAAGTTGTTCCCGATAAACGTTGTAGGGCGGTAAGGGCATGATAGGAGGGGTAGCCGAAGAAACAAGGAGAGGAGAGCATAGGATAGGCCGTAATCATCGAGTCGTTCTCACGGTGTCAAGTGATAGAAGCGATGCAGGCGCCAAAAAATGGTTTGTTATCGATGGAGCCCGTCGCATGTGAGTTCACTTTTGAAAACGATGCGCTTTCAACATACTGTTCGCTGTCCCGGACAGAGGGGGCTGGTATTACTGTAACAGGTTAATGACAGGTTACGTCTGGACGTCTGGACATGCAATATGTGTTCGGATCTGGGACTAGTATGACGAATGACTTTGGTAGTACAATACGTCGTGTATGTTCGATTGTGGACTCTTTCCTATACTCCATAAAATGGCGGCCTTCTTCATGCCAGCCAGGCGCCGATCGAGCCATCAGAGCCTGGACACTGGACACGCACTAGGCAGGCGCGGCGTCAATCGGTGGCTTTTGCTTCAACTTGAACCTGACATTATGTCACGGACACGCTGAACCAATGAATGTCTTGCATGCACACTTGTTGTCGGTCTACTTGTAGGCACTGTATGATCATATGCACATATGCCGTGCGAACTTCAGCTCGTTACGTTGTTTTCCCTGCCGAGGCTGCCTTCAAATTTCAAATTTAAACGGGGGTTTCCAAAGTCCGCTTCTCAGAACTGCTGGCAACACCGTGCCGTGTTGTCTCCTCTTGTTGCGTCCTGCTCTTTCTACAGCTGGCACTGGCATAGTGGGACGTACAGGTCAGATAAGGCGGGCGCTTTCGTAACAACTAACGTCAGGAAACATTTGGAACTCAGACCGATGTGATGACATGTTGTGGAAACCGTTTGCGTGCGGTATGAAAAACGATGAAAAAAATAATAATGAAACTTGACGACCGCTGACGATGTCATAATAATGACATCGCGCTTCTTCGCCTTCAGTTCACAGCTTCACCACCGGTCACAACCGAACCCCACTTGAAGTCGCTGGACTTCTGGTTTGATTCGCCGCCAGTTTGTCGGGGTGTTGCGCATCGAATCATCAAATCAACGTGATGGCACTCTCGTACGAAACATTCGAGCATCGTGCCCTCCCACGCCTTGCCGCTATTGTTCACAATAAACTGCCCTGATCCTGCGCCAAATCACCGCACGGCTCAGGAATGTGGCGGTTCGATGGCGTTCGAGAACTATCTTTTCTAACGTAACCCTGCCAGTGATCAACCAATAAATGAGACACCTGGCGACCCGCGCTGATAGTGACCCAGGCCAACATGATCCGATTCAGAACCTTGCGGTTTTCCGCCTGCTGCTGGGCATTTGTTCGGCTCTCGCTGGCTCTTACTCTATTTATTTATTTTTGACGTCGTGCCGAGGACATGACACGCGATCACACAAGCAGGCTTATCTGGGACGGGGTTATAATAGGTGAGCGTGGCGTGTTTAATACAAGTGATTAATATCGAATTTTGTGCTCAGCCTGACGAGACCACTGGCAAGCAATCGCGTTGCTGAAACGCTGCTCACATTCGGTACCAGTACTTCTCGCACGAACGACGGCACTTTTCATTTCCCAGCTTTGAAATTAATCGGCTCCAACAGTTTAACAGCAGCCATCCAGCAACCCGTTCGTCAAGCTAGCCCCATGATACAGTAATCGCAAGCGTGTGGATCGGTGGTTCCCATTCCATGTCAAGATACTGGCCCACCTATGTCAGCTAACACTGCTGACTGCTGACAGAGAAATCTGGGCTTGGGCTCGACTGTGAAACGAGGATCGCCCCGAGCCCGAGCTGAGAGGTCCGACGTTCAATCTCCGATCCGGCCTTTTTCGTGTGAGGTCGTGTAAGGCGCCTTGGAGTCTACTACGTTTACTGTCTGCCTATGCTTACTTCTCAGGGGCTTGAGACGTGCGGAGTATCCTAGCTTGGCACTCGATCGTGCGATGAAATCTCGGCACTACGGTAACTCCGTAGGAGTGAAGTAGAATTCCGAAGTGCACCAATCAGTCTTAGTGGAAGATCGGGGGTGGCAAACCAAGCAAGGTGCTGCAGCACCGAATCGAATAACCAAGATGGGGAATTAGGTGCAGAGTACTTTAAATCTAGGCTACTCCTCTGCTAAAAATACATAGTTAAGCAAAGCGTGTCCGAGGATACAGTGCGTACTAATAGCCAGAGATGAGACGAGATTAACACCAAGTAAGACGTGCAAAAAGTAAATAATGTGATATACAATGACCGACAAGAGACGAGGGTGTGCACACCTCAGAAGGTCTTATGGTTCTCGAAAGACAATCTCAAGCTCAAGTCAGGGAAGACATCCTGCCCATATGTACCCACGACCATGCCCTCGGTCTACAGAATCATCATGGTTATCCCCCGGGCCATAGCTATCACGGATGCCTTCACTAACGTGGCTCAGCGGCCTAGGCTGGGTGTTTGCGGAGAAGTCTTGAACGAGCACACGCGGTGATGCGAGAAAGCTTACACCGACGGGGTGACGGCTGTCGAGGGAGCTGTGCGGCGTCATGGGTGACGCTTCGGATTCGGATAGGGGCGGGTATCCCAAGCTCTCACTACCTGCGGACGATGCGGACGATGCGGGTGATGCGGCGGCGGCGGCGGAAGCAGCAGCAGCGACGACCCCCTTGCCCTGCTCCTGTTGTTGCTGGCTTTGTTTCTGTTTCTGGTGCTGCTGCCTCTGCTGCTGACCCCAAATCTGCAATCCCCGGCGCGGAATGGTGGGCATGGTGGAGGCACGTTTACGGACCTTCTGTCCCTCCGCGACAGCGGGCTGCGGGGACCCATCTGGCAGTGGGGACAGTGGGGGCTTTGGCCTGTTGGGTCCCCGCATGCGGCGCTCGGCGGCGTATTTGCATTCCAGCTTCCTCTCAATGCATCGCTGGCATTTTGGATGCTCGCCGGAACACTGTGTGACAACAGAGCCGGCCATTGGTCAGAAAACGAACGGGGCAGGATAAGGGGGAGACAGGGGGGAAGCGATACTGACTTTTGCCTTGCGCGCACGACATTTTTCGCATGCCTGCACAGAGCGGATCCGACGGTCGTCTGAAGCCCGAGAAAATACCCCAGTCGCCGGGTCCAGCGAACCAGCACCACCCCACGAGCGCGACCGTTGACTTCGGTCCGTGATTGTCTTATCTTCAAGTTGTTCGTGGAGTGTTGATGGACCTGGGGACGTGGTGGGTTGAGACTGTTCGGGTGGGGCATGAATGGGTACCGAACGGTGTGTTGTTGGGAGGGGATACAGCGGCTGCGGGCGAAGAGCGTACGTGGGGCCATATATGGATGAGATACCCCCTTGTGGAGCCATGGACTGCGCGTTGGCGTTGTCAGAAAAAATGTCAAGTCCCCAAGGACCGGTGGGGATGCGAACAGAATGCGGGGAGGTTCGAGACAGATGGTGGGAAAGACCCTGAGGCGTTGGATTAGGTCTCCCGTGGGCATGTGGGAATGGAGGATAAGCTACAGGCGGGTGAGGTTGATGCTGTTGCGGCACTGGCGATGGGTCAAGGCGGGGGTGACGTTGCTGAGGCTGTTCGTGTATGTCATAGTGGAGCGGAGGGGATCCCCCGTCCTCGAGGAGAGCGCCACTATCAGGGGCGTATTGTTGTTGGACATATGAGGGCGACGGGTGAGGCGCCTGCGTGACATTGGATTCCTCAAGAGATTCTGAGAAATTAGGATAGAATGGGGTCTGTAAAATGTCGAATGACGATGCGTCATGCGCGTTGTGAGTGAGCTGCTGTGAGTGCATGCGACACTGTTCCATGCAGCGGGGTGGAAGTGTTGAACAGCAGCAAACGGGAAAGGTGAGTGCGAGATAGTCGTGCGGTAGCTTAAATAGAGATCTAGAAACGGAAAGGGTACCCAAGACTTCCGAGAAGAAAAACCAAAAATAAAAATGGAAATGGAAATGGAAACTTGGATGGACCTCGACGCAACTCCTCTCTCGATCTTGGTACCTCGTGAAATTGATGAGTAACTGAGGTGGTGATGACCAAATTGTTATGGAACTGCCACAGCACAATGCCAGTCAACAGGATGCATACCCCCGCTCGCATCGCGCCTCGTTTCTCAGTAGGAGATGACGCTTGGCCCGGTACTATACGAAGAAAACCGTATTTCTCTCATGTGGCCGTGGGAGACGACGCTCGGTGTCCATTTAAACTAGATCGCCTGGGAACAAATTGTTTTGTCTTCATTCCTCGAAGCCCGCCGGACCGGTTGACCGCCGGCGGTGCCACATCGTGCCCACGTTGGCTCGTATTTCGGACTTCCCACGTTTGCCAGGTTACGACCCAAAGCGAAGCTACAGATTTTTGAATTTCCTTGTCTTTGAATGACCAGACGCCCGGCGACTACTGGGCTGGCCCATCGTGTTGAACTCAGGCCTGTGACGGCCCGGGGCCGTCAGTTCGGTACTGCCCTTCACCGGTTTCACCCCTGAGCCGATCCTTCTCACGCGCATTTCTGCATAAATGTTTGAGATCGAGATCAAGATCATTCTGCCATTTCGTGAGGAGAACAGACCGACTCAATTGCACATGCACATCCCTCGAGCTGCATGTGCGAAAGAGTGGAGGGTTTTGGTATCTCGTCCGCATTTATCGCATCCAGATCTTCATCTGCAGATTGTTCTTATTTTCAAAATTGATAGTCAGATTAGGGGTTTAGCTCGTGCTTGCATCATTTGGGGCGCGTGCTCCGAGCCAAAGAGTGTGCCGGCCGGTCATTTGACTCCACTGATGACTGAGCCGCTATAAGACATGACATGGCCTCAAAGGGTTAAATTGGGTTAATGCCAATCACGGATAAAGCGTGCGATTTCCCATGCGCATTTCCTTCGTCAATCTTTCTTTCATTTTTAATCGTCGCGCGTGCTGGGGCATGGGTATTATGGGCAAGTGCAAATCCAAGTTCGGAATACGGTGCAGTGATTCATCCTTATGATTGTCACGGTCAATCACGCGCCATCGTCCGACCGGACACTTCGGCCGTTTATCTAGACGTTATTTAACTTGTTTTGGATGTTCGGTGTCTGCCCGAAGCTAGTGTTAATTTCTGTCTCAATCTAGTCCGCAGTGTGCCATGCTCTGTGTGCTCTATCCCCGTTGCCCCTGAGAAACACAAGTTTCTCTCTTGATCGATCGCTCGAGACCCTCTATATTGTTCTGAGGTTCATAATACTGGAAAGCCCTCTACTTCTCTCCACCCACAATACAACGTAACGCTGTAGCTACGATGCAGTCAGAGGATACGTCGGAGATTTCCAACTTGTTGTTAGGTTGAAAGAGGTTTAAGTTGAACCAACTCAGTGTAGACCGGTCGAAAATCCGGCAGCGCAGGCCTTTCTGATCAAGGAGATATGATCTGATTGATGTGCAATGAATCCATAACCTTTTCCCTTGTGATATAGTAGTAACAAGTTAGGGGTTTTGACCAAAGGTGCCAACATACAAAGAGGAATCGAAGCGATTTCGCCGACTACAATGTTTCACCACATGATGGGTTGTGACCAGAACGTAGAATTTGTGGGCGTAACCTACAAAACGTACTTTCTTCAACATGTGATTCTCGACGGCGTACGAAATTAGACTCTCACTAAGAACTGCGACGGTCTTTATTATACTAGATATATTGGCATTTATATTCTGCAACGGCATAAAGGACAAGACGCGGTGGGCTTCCCCGGATTTGAACTAAAGCAATGGGTAGGCCCCGTCGCACTCCGGGAATGTATTATGTGCGAGAACGACCTGGACAAGTCAATGAGGACCGTGTACTAACGAAGAACGAACGAGAAAAAAAATTAAGGGGACGCCGGACCGTGATCCCGGGACACTGAACTCGTCGTTCCTGCGCTTGCAAAGTTATTTCAACATCCAACATCCGTGATATCCTCCAATTCCAATGCTCTTCACCACATCCTTGAAGGTTGAAGTATGAACAATTCTGTTTGATGTTATCCCGAACTGGACTGTCGAACCCGACATGGCAGTCGCCGAAGCCAAAGGTTATGATAGCTCATACCGCTTCGAGTTACGAATCAGATTCTTTCCAAGTTTTTTTTGCTACATAAGATGGATAGTGCTAATGGGGAAGACGTCGCCTTGCGTCAATCCAAGCCACAGCATAAATTGACTCTGTAATTTAGGGGGGTGTCCAACACTCGAGTTTTTTAGAATGCGTCCCAGTGCCCTGTGTCAACCTACTTCAAGAACGCCAGTGAAGTCGTACCCTCCTGTTTTTAAGGAAAAACCCACCCATTCCTGGTCCGCAAGTTACTGCCTTCGGCTCATGTACTGATAATGAACTAGGTTTCGAATGGATCTTGATGACCAAACTTCCAGGGGTCGCATTGAATTCACTGTGGGAATCGAGGGTCCATATAACAAAGACACTCGCTGGCTACGTGAAACAGCAAAGGAGCTTCAAGCTCTCCTCATAGAAACCTGGTATCCAGCAGATAGACCAGAGTTCGAACGAATCGCTTGGCTCAAACACCCGTCATCGAGATTACGCGTCCTTGAAATTCTAGAATGAATGCAGTGCGTTCGAGACCTCTAGCTACCTAATCCCTCTTCCCCATCCCTACATTTCCTCCACAACGAATAGGAAGATCGCTGTGAGCACAGATTACGAGTACAAGGAGGTTACCAGAGTCCGAAGATAAGATTACCACGCACGAGCTTTAGTCCTCATTCTCCCGATTCTGGCGACGCCGAGGTTATTTCCCTCCTTCACGACGGTGTCCTTGCAACCTCCTTGGGGAGTTGTCTGGGTTCCAACAGCGCCGTCCTCTGAGGAATGCGCGAAGGATTTTCAGGATCCACGGGATGAAGCAGATGCTTTTGCGGTCCATTTTTTTTACGTTGAGATGGGAGGCAGTCTCAAACACGGCTCACGCGAACGTTTGTTCGAGAATAAATGGATAAGCAGACTTCAGGCCGGCAGTTATCTGGGATTGGCGAATAAAATACTGCAGAGCGAGGACCGCTTCCCCAAAGGAGGAGTGGCGCCCTTACTTCTGGTCAGAACATTGAAGCGTTGCAAAGGGCGTCATTAGAACGGCCAATTGAACTTGTTTGGGACTCGGTTGACCCCGCGGCAAGGCAGCGATGACCGTGTTGCCTTTCGTCGCGAAAAGTCCGAGCCACACGGCTCTTCCTGTGGGGGTAATGGTGGGCGAGGTAGTGACGTCCAGGTTCTTGCCGATTGGAGGAATGCAAAACGCGCGGGACGCGCTGACAAATACATGGTTAGCTAGCTTGAGAAGTATCACAGTACTGATCTCAGCTTCCGAGAAGAAAAGCTGAGGCGCTGAGGGGTGCTAATTGTAATACTACGGGCTTTTGTGCCCTTCCCTAAGTAACTACTTCCTACACTTATAAGGAAGGTAGTTCACCAAAAGTAAGAAAAAAGCGATTGTAGAGGAATCGGAAATCCCCAACGGAAAACATGGGAAACGTCTCACGTGAGCGTTGGTCCCCAACTGCCAGTGATCGTCTTTGCTGCCGCGAGGCGGCTGCACTTCCTACACTACACCACCTGCATCCTATCGCCCTCTCATGCTTCTCATAGCAGGTATGGGGTAACACCGGCAGAGAACGGAAACGTGGAAACACGGATGCGCCGGTGTGCCAATCATTCGATCAGCATCCCCAAAGCACAGTGATGCGCGAGCTCCAACTATCCGCGGTGCGCGAAGAACAAGCAAAGGAAGAATTATACCAGCATGCCAGTCTCTATACGGAACATAGTGGGAGACTGGCAGAGTTGGACGTCTGCACGTAGAACTAGAGATGCGCACCTTAAAAAGCGCCAGCGCGATACCCCGCCTCTCATCCTGGACCTCGACTGCATGCCGCCGAAGGCGTCTGTAGCCGTGTTGAAGCTATGTATGTTGATTGTGTTCAGAAAAGCGGCGGGATATGGCATTCCGCATTTTCTATCTACGGCTGAACATGAGCTGAAGCTTCAGGCGGGCGTCGGTCGAGTCGGTGCACGGAATAGAGGGAAGAGTATGTGGTTGTGCTTTGATCAGCACCGTCTGGTACGCATTTATGAGGCCCACCGAGTTGTTGGTCCGTGCGCGTAGCGGGATCTTGGTGCCTCGGTTTATGATAAGGCTGTTGCCAAGATTCGATGCAAGGAGCTCATTGTGCGTTCGCTAATCTACTGGCTCCGAGTGGTTTTCCTACTACAATAACCGTGCCGTCAAAGAGAAGAGCGATACTGGCTAAACTGGCATTCCTTTTTCGTCTCTTAAGAAAGTGCATACGTACCGCGGCTGGACCTTCCCCAATTTATATTGACTGCGCTTCTCGGCCCTTCTTTGAGAAAATTTTACAAGTTTCATGCATTGACGATCAATTGTTTTGCCTTTTTACCTTATTGTTTTTGCAGCATGAGACCGACTCAAGAGCTCGCCCGGTCTGCATTATTCACTCTCACACCTGAAGGATTCTCCTTTTCTGACAGGACAAAACTTTCGTATGAACGTGCAAGGGCAATAGGAAGAGCATATGGTCCGTGAATCAGGTCGCACTGTATCTGTGTTACGAAGTGTCTGAAATTTGGTTCTAGCTCTAACAACGGAAGACATACTCTTCCTTTCTCCCAAGTTCTGGGATTTACACACTGATCCCATTGCAAGCATTGATGGCGCCGCCGCCTCTCTCCTCACCCTCCAGTATAACCTCTGTGCCGGAACTTTGGTGACATATTTGCCCGAACAACCCGGCCTCGCTCCCCTTCTTCAGCGCGTGTTGGATTTTGAAGTCTCGTAAGCGCCTTCATATAAACATCAATCAGTCGCGTCACAGTGTGGTTCTTCACAGCGGACAGTACTGTCTCACAGAGGTTGGTCATGGTCTAGATGTTATACACCTGGAAACAACTGCAACATTACTTCGAGATGGGTTTTTTGATCTCCATTCGCCAGTTCCGAGTGCGGCGAAGTAAGTCAACCAGGAAGTTCTTGCTTCCCGTCTCTAATGCTTCGACTGTCAGATGCATGCCGCCTACATCGCCAGTTAGCCCAGACTTTCCCTGCATATCCATTGTATTTGCACGGACAATCGTTCATGGAGAAGATCATGGGATAAAGCCTTTTTACCTGCAGCTACATAATGGGAAGTCCTTGGCCCCAGGGATCACAATCAAGTGCGCGATGATCTGCTTTCATAGCCAACTTACTCGATGAGTAAACAAATCTTTATTTAGGGTATTACCCCCACGAGGTGGCTCGCGTCCCCTTAACCATTCACTCACCTACTTCAACCATGTGAGATTACCCCCGACAGCGCTGCTTGGAAGTATCAAAAGGCCTGTTGATCCCCGAGCGGCTTTTTTCTCTAAAATTTACCGTGTTGCCATCGGCACGATCGCATTGAGCTCCCTCGGCATACCTTCACTGCAAGTCGCGTCTTACATCGCCTCACGCTATAGCCAGCGACGGCATATTGTTGATGCGAGAGGGATATCCAAGCCCATAATATCCTTCCAGACGCAAAAACAGCCAATCTTGACTGCCATTGCGCAGTCGTTCGTTCTTCAGGCAATGCACAAGCAGGTCGTCGCATGGTTTACAGATCCTGCGCTAGATCCTCGTGTGCGCCATGCCGTTGCGACAGTGCATAAGGTGGCGATGATCCAAGCGGCTCAAGCGGCCAACCTTACACTTGGGGATAGGTGTGGAGCGCAGGGCCTCTATGAAGCGAACCAGCTCTCTGCAATGCATGTAAGATATCTTTCTGACTCCGCTCTACGCTATTCACCCAGCGTTTATCCGTAGTCCGACATGCGTGGGATCGCTATCGCCGAGGGCGACATGCTGGGAATCTCTATCCGTGCGTCCTTCCGCACATTCCAATAAACATTTCTCATAACTTGCCACCGCACCATAGGTCTCACATCAGAGCTGCTTCTTGGACGCTACGCATTGGAGCCACCACGCTACCCGGACTGCCTCCTTGCCCAACACGAGAAGGGGCTTTTTTCGGAGCTCCGCGCCGCCCTTGCTATATCACTGAACCATCGCAGCTCCGCGTACGACCGGAAGGTCCTCCCGCGCTCCTTATCATTTATACAGGCGATCGGCCATCGATTGTCATATGATGCAGCACGCGCTGCGGGCGTCGATTCCCCCCTTCTGGAACTGTTCGAAATCGCATCGATTTTGCAGGATGAAGGGTGGTATGTCGAGTGTCTGGGCATGACCAGGTCCGAGCTGCGGGAACGCGAGGCGTGCGCGCTTGAGGCCGTCTTCCCAAATCTAGAAACATATCTCGCGCGGATGGACGTTGCGCAATATGTCGTCGCACCGATATCATCAGATGAGAAGTGGAAGCTGTTCGTTGATACGTTGCAGACATTTGGCGAGACGAGTAGTCAATGGGGTGAAGGAATTGTCGGGACGCTCCTCTACGGCGATGAATCGTCTATACCGGTGCAAATGGTGCCCCATCGAAGTGTCCGGTCGATGCTCTGAGACATTCCTACATGTGCAGCATGTCTAGTACTTTCCCTGTCTTGGTCTTGGTCTCTTTGTTTGCCAGGATTTTTGCTGTTAGTGAAATTATTTTGCCACTGACACATCGTAGATTCATAGCCTGAAGGGGGGCAATTTGCTCAAATTTTTTGGGGACATCACATCTGTTGGTGTAGTGAGGGACATATCTAGAGATATTTACAGTAACATGTGCTGCAAATCTTCACTTGAGACCTCCATTGTCCTATAGATTACCAATTACAGCATGTTCACAAAACCTTCTCCTGCACTATTTTTTGAAAAAATTCTCAGCTAATTTCCTGGCCAGACCATTCAGTCAAAAATCCTTGTACAACTGGTTCCCCTGACATGTACAAATGGCCATAAAAGTGGGACTAGCATCAGGAAAACAGGAATTGTCTTAACACATCTTAATGTACTTATTGGTCTTATTGTGTTCTTAAAACAGGATCAATTTTTAAGAGACACGACACTAGTTAAGTACCATTAAGAAAAATAAGCAATGCAGTGCAAGTCAAGTACTATTAAGGAGAATAAGAGACATGACACAGGTTAAGTACCATAAAGGAAAGTGAACAGACTATGTGTTACGACTCTGCGGGGTCGTTTATCGACAAGTCACTTGGAGGCACTGAAGCGATCCTCAGGAAGACACCAGGTCATCTGACCCAGGTGTTGATCTGGTGAGAGTCTCGTTGGCTTCTCTCTAAGGGAGACTTCTCTCTTAGAGCGAACGGCGTGCTTTAAGAGGACTGGCTCTTAAGCGGAGGGAGATGGTAGATGCGGAAGACTGGATTGCAAGTTCACAGAACTATGAACCATACAGGCCCTGGGATACTCCCCAGAGTAGGCTAAGTATACAACTCTAACGTATTTAGGTACTCCCTATCCGGATCCAAGTCATCCTGAGGGATCTATAGTATTCATGCCTTAGGAACATCTCATGTACTGGCGTACTCCCCTGGGGTGGTGTCCCCAGAGTGGCCAGGAGTCTGTAGCACATTACCCGCCCAGGCCCTACAGGCAGCAGGCAGTCTTCTCTACTGTTCGAGCCCCACCACAGAGAAGAAGCATAGTGGAGCGGAACAAGTCATAGCAAAATCAAGCCGGTTCTAGAACTTACCCCAGTACAAGCCGTACAAGCTAGGCTTCTTGGGAGCCGGTTATGCCTTATCGTACAGTAAAGAAAGAAAAGAGTTCATAACATCCACTGTAGCTCTGCACGCAATCAGCAATGCACCTACACCCATTCATCTGTGGCATGAACGCATGGGGCACATGTCTACTCAGGCCCTCAAGCATTATAAAGACTCAGTTAAAGGCATAAGCCTGGATCCCTCATCAGATCAC
>WNFQ01000893.1_pt1 | contig 20683 bp, 21 predicted proteins | sample 5400171 | NCBI WGS metagenome assembly WNFQ01 (sample SAMN13153356, study PRJNA577476) | soil metagenome | isolation source: 20 cm soil under Madrone tree | place: USA:California | collected 2016-06-14 | reverse complement strand
ATTCACGACCACGATTCCGCTTCGCTGCCAGTTATAGTCTAGAGCACGGGTCCTAGTTCCCCTACAAGATAATCCAACCTCCCGGGCGAGTCCCAGGGCTTGAACACACACAGCAGGTCGAGCTTCTACTTGTTTCGTGGCAACAGTTGGCTAATAGGCTAATACTGGACTCATAGCCTCAGTGGACGAGGCCCGGGGCATAGCTGTAGGCGAAGATCATCTCGCAAACAACGTATACAAGTGAGACCTGCAACCGAAGCCCATGTTTATTTTCTTTCCTTCAAATTCGGTTGCCGTTTTCTCCGAGATCGGGTTAATCGTGAAACGCTTCGGGGGGAATCCCCACGATGGGTGGAGTCGACACCCCGTTCACGACAAGTTCCGACACGCCAATGCCTTCCTTGATACGCATAACAACTTTTCTATGGGTTGCGTTGCTGACAACTTTGGAATTTCGGCCCTGCAGCCTGGTGCGCATATCGAGGGTTTATTGCCGCGGCTATTACGCGATGTGTCACAGTGGTGTAGGGTCCAAGGACCATAACACATACGTTCCTAATAGGACAGAAGCTATCTACAGCTGGCTCGGTGAACTGTCTATAAATGCAAGTGTCTTCTGTTGGGTAACTTGGCCAACCATTTGCAATATGCTATGGATGCAGCCGTTCATCCAGAGCCTATGTTAGGGTCACCTATCTCCATAGGCCAATCAGCTCGATGGCATCACCTCATCTCTTTGACGCTGATGTGAACGTGGAGACGGAGAACAAACAATATGCTGTCATTAGGGCTTTACCAGATCTCCACCCACGATTCTTATCCCCGACGGTGAATGTCGTTACAAAATGCTCCTGGGGATTGCGGTACCCACTGAAGCGAAAGCGCGAGGAGGACCGGCGGCATGAGAAGGAGAACAGTATGAGCGTGAGTCCAGTCACGGGGACTATGACGAGAAGAGGTGTCCGAGGCAAGGGAGGAGTCGTTTCTCAGCACTTGTGAAATTTCGCGAACAAAGGCTCAACTTCGTTGGTACAGATAAAGTCTAGTTGGTATAACATCTAAGCTTATCTTCAAAAGGAAAACGCAAAAACGTAAAGATGTCGGGTTTGGCATGCGAGGGATGCACGCGTGATATCGCGTTGCCCCTTTTGCGTTTCATAACACCTGTACTGCCGTTCTCATCCTGATCGTAGAACATAAAGGATACAAGCTAATGCGTCGGTTGAACGAGATGCTGCGCGCAAGCAAGAATCAAGAGCATATCTGGAACATACACATCTTCGGTAACACCAAGGGCAAGTGGCTATGCGTTGGGACGTACGACAATCTCGAACAAAAGAACTGCAAACGAGAAACGCACGAGAACGATCGAGCTCGAAGCCCCGTCAGGCCACCCCAAAAAACTCATGTGAGCTTGTGCGAACTTGACGGAAGCCCCCAAGACGCGCCGTCGCAGCACGCGAATGCGCTTCGAAGACACTTGCCGCTCCCTGGTTCGAGGACGCGTCCCAAGCGAAGAGTGTACGCCCCTACTTCATGCTGCAGAGGCGCATACAGAAGTTGCTTTCAGTTCCGCGTCTGACCCCAATATCGACCCGACGGTGACGCGTGCTGGGAATGGAATGTTGCTAATGGGACTGCTGATGAGAGTCATAGGGATTGCAACAATGGATTCGAGGTTTAGCCCTGAGGCAATAGTGATGAACTAGGGTGAGATATAGACTCGGCGTAATTGACAAAGACAATCACGAGTCGTCAAGTGACGGAGAAGTCGTGAATACCGGTGAGTGCTTATGCTTGTTTGGATTCATCGCAGTATTGCAACTACAGTATATCACAAGGGCACGATGCTGAACAAGCACTAGAGCCTGCTTCCCTCGATACAGGTGTACTTGCGTATCGCTTAAATTCGAAAGAAGGGTGGATCGACACTGAAGGAGAAGCTGGGCACCATCTCTACGACCCAGTTACGCTCATTCAAGTTGGCACTGGCCTTTCGGAGACCCTCGCTTGCAAGTCAGCATCCAACCTATCGTAACCTAAGGTCCCATGATAGGTCAACTCCCAGTAAAATAAGGGTTAATCGTACGTTAATCGCTCACATTCAATTGTGCCCCCTACGAACATTGGGTCGGGACAGACACCGTTGTGTTCAAGGTATTCCTAACCCCGCCCTATTCATCGCTGGAATCTGAATCTCCGAGTCGCATACGCGATCAATCAAACACCTACCCTTTCGGATTAGAAGAGGGCAAATACGGAAGCGCAGCTTGTCGCCAGAGTATTTCGAACCATCAAACCATATAATCAATCACCAAACCCTCGTGGTGGCGACTTTTTATAAAATCATCTATAAAGGTCTCTGTACAGTATCCAAAATGTCTTCTATGTGAACGCACAATCGGGTCGTATGGCATAGGTCCGAATTCAGGTTCCGAGATGTATGTGAGAAACTCGTATACTCTAGAGATTCTTAGGGAGAGTCGAGTATTACACTAGATGTGTTCATGAACTCATGCTGGCCTGGCCAGGGAGACTTTTGGGGACTTTAAGAAAGTCACGATGCTCTCGCCTTGAGCCTGTTCGTTTTCGCGCGATAATGCCCGAGTACATATCCCGTGCATGGCAGTCGTCACGTAAGGGCTCTAATTACCACGTTCCTCGTCTCAAGCTGTCAAGTGTCAAGTTCTATGCCGTTTTACGTTACCGGGTCAACTTCGAGTACGGTTGTAACTGCATTACACCTTAACTTGAAAGCGCTTTGTTCATGGTGGCCAACCTTTCAGAGGGAAGTCTCGGGTTTGACCGACACTGACCAAAACCAGTATTAGGACGTTCAGGCCTTTCTTACATTATCAAGGCGGCAACTTAAAAGCGTTCATTGGCACGGCGCTAAAGGCAGATATAACGTGGACGAATGAAACATGCATGTAGTTAATTGCATACCAACATATCAACGTGAACTACATACACTGACGCACCGGAGGTAGAATTACAGGAAAGCGCTGTTACATGTTCATGTGATAGATTAAGGATAGGACATGTAAACGACACAAGCCTGAGTTCGATGAGGAAATCATCAACACGTTCATTACGGCGGTGCTGCATGCGACACGTGGCATTGTGGAATGGAAAATAAAGATCTCGAGAAAAGAGAACGATCAGAGCAATGACTACATATCATATACAGCAAGAAGAAACATGGCAGAACTCGCAGCAGGGCATGTATGGGTTAAATTTAGGTTCCACAGGGCAAGGCACTTCGGTGTAAGTGGGTACAGGTACACAAAAGATGGCGTCAGTGGCAGAGCCTAAGCCTCCGCCATAGTTACATCCACTGACGTTGTCCCATCCGCCGCTGGATGAGTCTCACCGATAGGAACAGTTGCAGCTCCATTCGGCGCGTCCTCTTCTGGCTTGTCCACCTTAGACGGAACAGTGGGGCTTGAACCTGACGGGGTGCCATTTGCGCCTGGTTCCGCCTCCTTATTTGCGCTGAGGATGACATGCCACTTATCGACTAGCGCTTTCGCGCGCGAGCGGAAGTGGAATTCATCATCACGCGGGACCTTATCCGATGGCTGCATGTGTATATGGCGCATGACTTTTCCAATTTTCGAGTACTGTAAATCGTTAATATGTAGGAATGCAATAGAAAAGCGGAGACGAACTGAAAGGTAATGAATGTTCATCTTATCATATTGCTCGATAGCGGTAAACAAGTCATTGCATGCAGGCATTTCCTAAAAACCCTGTGAGTCACGCAAAAAACAAGTTGAAAGGGGAAAAAAGTTGACATCTGGCTTGGGCCCGGTCCCCTTATCGTTTAAAAATGTCTTCTGGAGCTTGTGTCGCCAGTCCCTGACTCGAACTGCTTCTGGATCGCTCGCCAAAGCTGTGTATGTCACATTAACTGGTCATGTAAGGAACCTAAAACAGCCCAAACACGCACGATCATCGTCTTTTTTGGGTTTCTTAGCAGCAGGCGGCGAAGCCGCTCGTTTGCTTGGCCCTGCATCATCGTCGTCATCACCATCAGCCTCTGCGGCTCCATCATCCTCAGATTCGACGAGCGCCTTGCTTCTGGCGCCGTTGCGCTTACCAGCTGCCTTGCGCTTCACGGAGTCTGCGTCCTTGTCTTTCTTGCCAGAAGCCTTGGTGCGCACCTTGGGCTTTGTCTCAGACTCGCGCTTACGCTTCCTGGACCTGGATGGAGCTTCATCAGCGTCAGCGTCGCCATCCGCGTCTAGTCCATCCGTCTCTCCATCGAGTTGGTCGACCTCGGCGTTCGCCTCTTCCTCTTCAGCGTTGGCACGTTTGAGTTCTTGCTCTTCCTCCCACTTAGCAGGGTCAAGGGCAACCTTATAGCCATCGAGTAATTCGCCACTACGCTTGCTAGGTTCGTTAATGAAGGCTTCGATCTCGTGGGGCTTCAGCCGCGATATGTCCTTGGAGACAAGCCAAGCGCTGTAACAGGTCAAAAGTGACTGCATAAGGAAGAGTAGAGTAGGACTTACTGGTCACCTTTAGGGAAGAACCTCACGCAATAGAAGGACGACTTTTTGTTTTGAGGTCGTTCTCTGAGCACCTCTTTTGAGACGGCCTGGGGGTCCACGACCTAAACGTAATCAAAGGATGTAGCAAGTTAATTGAGAAAGGCTGAAAGCCACGAAAAGGGACGCACCATGCCAGGCCACGGGGGATAGCCGCGCACTTTCGCGAGGACGATATCGCGAAACTCATATGTTGTCTCCTTATCTGACTTTGACCCCTTAACCATGGTATTTTAGTACGCGTGGGCAGAAAATAAAGCCGCGTTTATGAAAGCAGGAAGAAAGTGGGAAACGAAAAGGAGTAATACAGGCCGAGGGAAAGAACACAACGAGAGTAGAGCCAACGACCGACCCCCGGCTTTTCCCCCCGTGATCATCCGGAATTTGCCGGGGGCCCGTGCGTCCGTGGGAAAAACGTGACGACGACGACTCTCGTCCAACAGCAGCGGACAAGTCATGTTCGAACCAATTCGTGGCGGCACCCGTGGTGGCCAGGCCGAGTTCAAATGGACTGATGTCTCTGCTGACAAGGACAGAGAGGTCTGTTTCTTTCACAGGTCCCTTCCTTCTCCTAACGTTTCTGTCCCCACAGAACTACCTCGGCCATAGCATCAATGCCCCTACTGGCCGGTGGCAGAAAAATAAGGACGTTCATTGGTACAATCGTGATGCTAAATTATCACAAGAAGAGCATGCGGAAGAGATCCGTAAAATTAAAGAGGCAGAGGCAGAAGCACTCTCAGTTGCCCTGTATGCTTCGCTCGTTATCCATTTTGCCTTTCTTGTGCATTCATTCACACTCACACAGTGGGTTCGGGCCGTCAAAGAAAGAACCATCGTCGAGCACGCAAGGCACTGGCACAAATGCGATACCCATAACTCCCTCAATGCCAGTGGGTGAGCACGTGAGTCCAGATGCGGCTGTGAAGACAACGGAGAAGGCCGAGCGAAGACAACGGAGAAAGGAGCGCAAGGAGGAAAAGGCTGCAAGGAGAGCCGAAAAGGCAGCGCACAAGGAGCAACAGCGTCGTGTCCACAACGACAGATCTCGACATGACAATCCCACCTCTCGCTCTCTAACACCCGTGCGCCAGCAACGTGACAGCTGTTCGCCTTCGCCCAAAAGGCACCGCTCCTACAGCATTGCAAATCGTGATGATCCCGAGGATGAAAGATACCGGCGGCGATCGCGTGAATACCACAGCCCTGACCGTAGTCGTTTCCACGACCGCCGCTTCTCGCGATCGCGTTCGCCCCCTCGTCGTGACTCACAGAGACATTCGGAGTTGCCTCCACGCCGACCTACCAACTTTCGTGTTAAATATGACGAAGAAGAGCATGAGGGTGAGCGTTCTAGGGATCGACAGAGGTGGGACCACAATGCAACGCGTCAGACGCCTGCTGGAAGTGGGCTGTGGGGACGCAAATGAGCAAGTGATTGGCTTAGAAGGTTCGTCTGCTGCTAGTCCGTTGCCTGTACGTAGGCTTCCCTTCTGCCGGCCCAACAGTACATCCTTACTTCCAGCACACACGAGGCGTGTAGGGCGATCATGTAGTCAGCAGGTGCAACGTAATATAGGGATCGATGGTAATATGCCTTACATTACCGTCACGATATCACGCAGTGGCACGGGTGACTAGTACTGATCCTGTCTCATTACAGTAAGGGTTCTCAACATTTACGACATCATTCTTTACTCTTTGCATCAAGGAGCTTCAATTTCCGCTCTGCTTCTTAACAAACACGAGACGAGTCTCCTTGAGACCTCCATTTGATTGTGTTTGAAGCCAATTTATGATCCCTAGGGTTGTGTAGGGTCATTATTATGGATGAAACCGTCTAGAAAATGTGATCTATTGGGCGACAATGCTGTGTCCAGCCACAGAACCCGTCAAACGGCCGTCATCCATATCACTTCTCTCGCATGGCACCTCTGGCTCCGTAAAGGTAACAATATACATACATTCTATATTGCAGGAAGTGGACTGGCTTGGGGGGATGACTCTTGTAATGTCAATCAAGCACATATGAACACCGAAAGGCAAAGATAGGCGAGCGATCATCGTTCCAACGTTAGTTAGTTCTTTTGCTTGGCGCTCCGTACACTGTAATGACCTTCATGTACAGAGATCTTGTCATACAGTAATACCAGCCCCATCTATTGTTACATGAAGCGCTTCCCAGGAAGTGTCATGATGAGAATGAAGGAACGCGCCATGGGGAAAGTGTATGATCCAGACCCCATTTGTCGGTGCCTGAGACCCGATCAAGTCGTGACGTGATTTCGAGAATGCACACGACTCTGGACGTGGACGTTTTGCCACCGAGCTGCATGTCATCACAATCAATTGTTCTGTCGTACCCACAGGGTTGTTGGTGTGTGTGTCTACTTTTTCTTCTCCCTAAGTATACCGGCAGCTAGCACTCCAAACGCAATTTTTGGGGTCTTACTCCACTCACTACCGTCATCACTGCTTGGCGTTGAGCATGGTCTATGATGTATTCGTGATGAGCTGCCTCGGGAATGATCCGCCAACCAGTTGCTCCATCATGATCAGTGCATCGTAGGAGTAAAGGTTTACTAGTACGCGGCGGAAGGGTAGTCGCTTCATATATTAGCAGTGGCTGGTCGTACAAGAGAAGTGTGTGTGACGGTCACTGGCATGCTCCAGTGGCGAACAAACCTTGACTCCACCTCCTCGTGCCTAGTTGCAGGACAATAAAGTGAGTATTCACAAGTACTGCAACAGTTGCGTCATCCGATTAGGTATAGGTCTTTGTTAGAATCATTGCTTTGTCCTATTCGCAAACCATGAGGCACAACCGAACCTGCTGGAGACAATCACCAGGGTCGTACAATAAACACGGCAGTGTGATCTCAGCCGAGTAAAAACTGCCTTACCACGGCTGCCCGTCGGCCATCTCCGGCGGCCCTTGTCTATCACTATCACTTCTCTTGTTGCTGTTGCTTATTCACACTTTGTCATGTCGTGTCGATGCGGTCCCCCGGGGCGACAGTTTGCGCCCACTAGCACAATTGCGGCTCATTCTCTGGGCGCCTCCACTCATGTGCTATGAACCCGGTGTGCTACCCAGCCGCCAAATTTCTCTCCGAGTCAGACCTGCTGGCACAGGAGGCGAAGTGACCGCATTTGAGGTAGAGGGACAACTCCTTGCCCGCGATTCTCGGGGTTTGACGCGTTTTCACGCCCTTTGCTGTTGTCAGGCGTTTCCGGAGACTCGACTATTGTGATGCACACTCCAGAAAAACACTATGATGGATAACTCCGAAAGGACTTGATGTTCCTGGTTTGTCGCTGCGCATGACGAATTGACGATTCAAGAGTGATTCAAGACTGTGGTCGCCTCGTTGAAGCACTGTACTTTTTGGCAACTTCAAAGGCAAGCAGCGGCAGTCTAAACCATTTTCGACCAAACATATGGTGGATTATAGGCGTCTCAATCCGATCCTTGTTTTATGCCTTTTTCTGGTTCAGGGACCACATCATCTGCCTTCCAGTAAAAGGATATTTTGCGAATTATCAGCTTTTCTTGCCTCACCTGATGGGCGTGCCCGTGACAGATTACCCCGGTTACCGCGTTCATGGATGATTTATCCTGCAACGGAAAGCGTTTCAGTGACAGTGGCTCACCTGCTGGTGGCTGCTTCATTCCCTACTTTCTCCCTTCCCCCTTCAGCCTTTCCTAGAGCAACTCAACTGGTTTAGGCAACGCCGATCCACCACTGGGCGGCTTCCCTGGCTGTAGGCGACCGGTAGGCCGATCCCCCGTTCTACATCTCTATCGATAGCGCTCGACCTCGACCACACCTACACGTGCAAGCGCTCGTTTGCTCCCCTCCCCTCTCGAGGGAGGATGAAACGCCTAATGCGGAGTTCCTGGCCGCACTCGCAGGGAATCCGTGTGACCCACAAATGAACGTGAGATGGTGCTGGCACATCTAACACCATCCAGTTCCTGGGTAGGTGGATCCTTACGAATGCGGGCCGTATCACATACCAGTACCGTAGTAACCCCCTTGAGCAGCCACTAGTATGGCTCGTTCCCTCACTCACTACAAATACAAATAGGAAAAGGTATGCAAGGTCATCGGAACTCACTTCCCCACACCTTTCTCACACCCTTTAGAGTTGCCCATCCGCCCTCACTCTCGTACGTGCCAAGCCGCGAATCCTCCTCCCCTTCAAGTTGAACAATATCGTTGTGATTCCACATCACACATACACTGGCGCGATATAATGGTGAAAACCGGAATTCCATTCATGCTCCATGACAAGACCGGTTCGCTATTGGGGTCCGACTTCGTTGACCTGTATGATCGCATGAACCTGCGCGTTTTCTGTAGGCGTCGCGATCCTGACGGCGCTGCGTTGTACGAGATGTACAACATGCTTTCGAGGCATCACGATATACCGGTTGCCTTTTTCGAGTACGGCGCCGCGGGCGCACTAGGAGACATCTCTCTCATTGGTCCTGGAGGCTCGTTACGGACGCAGACGATGACTGCGTTTCTCGTTGAGGTCGGAGGGTACGTCAACTACTTCGACGCCAAGAATCCCTTCCCCCCTCACCACCTTCGCTCCTTTAACGCGCTCATACACATTTCTGCAAACCCATAGACCACGCCACCGGAAATTCATTGCTTCTGATGGGCATGAATATAGCTGGAGTTGGCGAACGAGCACGCACGAGGACCTCGAGTGGTCTGTAAGTATACTTTGAAGCACGTATACATCCTCGGGCGATGATTGTCTGAACAGTTGGCGGATTTACAGTGCGTCAACGCAAGCGGACATACTGTCGCATGGTACGCGGTTTCATCTGGTCGTATGTTTGGCATCGAGGAGCCGTATCCGCATCTCGCAGTAGGTAAGACATTTTTTGTTTTAAACCATTAAATGACCGTGTCAACTGATGGACATTATGATAGACTTCCTCACAACGCTAATGATTATGCGGCATATCGCAGCTCGCAGCATGTGAAGGCTCCTTTCCATATTCCATCAAAAGCTCTATGAATATCTCTAATGTGTATTATCGGCTCCCGACTTGATTCTTTCCGGCTTCATCACCAAGTTCATCACTGTATACTGCACTTGCACATACACGAATTACTAATCCGTAGCATTAATCATTTTACGTCCCTGTGCGTGTGCACAGGCAGTGTGCGATAAGAAAAATGACAATAAAAGGTTCGCGGCTGGTACGACGCGTGGACGCGTGTGACTCGATAATCGATGGGCGGCGATGCCGGATTGCCGAATGAACTTCCGCATATGGGGTTAGGGTAATGCCAATCACACGATACTGAGGCTGCTGTGTGCTGTACTGCAGTGTTGGCCACAGCATTACGCACCGAGATGAGGCGATGGTTTGAGTTTTATCCGATGAAGGTCGTCTATTTGCTATTTGGGAACGTGGTGCCGCGCTGCAGCTGATCGACTCGTGTACACCTGTATAGTGGACTCACTGGCACCGGCTAACAAGGAAGGTCGAGTCACGTTTACGCAGTGCAAACCTGACAGCTACGACTCGGATACCAACATGACCGTACTGCGATACTATACAACATGACGTAGCACGGGGGCACCGATTTACATTTAATGGCCATGCAAGTGCGCCGGGTCAATCAATCAAAGACATCCACGTTTTCCCTTCCTCTATCTCTCATCGAACTCTTTGAAAAGTTCGAATGGGCCCGCCTGCTACACCGAGTGCAGGAATGCCCCAGCATCGTGACGGGAGAGGTAGTTACACTGTCTATGGCGGTACACACCAGGCCCGACAGGGTACCCACCCTCAGGCCCCTCACTCGATGAACCCCTACTATCACTCGCACAGTCAGAATTCACCCATCTACGCTGTCTCAGCACAGCCAGGAAGACCAGTTGCTGTACGGCGTTACTGGCCCGGACGTTGATCCCACCTCATGACACTCATTCCGCCTACTACATATCTTACTCCACCACGCGCACGTGGGACAGCAACTTGTCCTGTATAATATGACTCACCCGATTGCACAGGATTCGACTTCAATTCTATTCCCCTTAATACCATGCCATGGATCTCACTCCTAGCGCATACATTCCCACCAATTTGTTTTTCACCACTATGCCCTGGTGAGACCTGTTTTAGTTCCCCTTTTCGACGTGTATTGCATAGTGGCCCCCCTCCCCCCTCTTCTTTCAACTCCTGATACGCCACATATTTGTGGTTCTTGATGGTTGTGCCACGGCGATCGTCGCATAATACCCATATTTAGTACAGAGGACAGTATCTTGGATACGGCAGCGTTGCGAGGGGTTGTGGGTGGGTTTCAGTTGGGCAAGTTTGGGCAAGGGGCAGGAGAAATTTACAGTTCCGGGAAAGGGAGGAACGCGGCCGGCGTTGACCGGGGGCGGGGCGTCTCAGAAACGGTGCGTGTGCGTGATCAGTTGTGCGGGACAGCTGATTGCTACCTTCGAACCGTCGCTTCGTGGACACAACACACCAGTAGACCACGTCGATCCTAACTGCACACTGTTTAACTTCTTACTTCCTCCTTGAAACCCCTCTCCTGGCTGGCTGGTCTTCTTGCCACGCTACTTCCTTCCCATTTCGGACAGAGCGCAGCTGTGGATGGTGAAGATGCCCCTTGCATAGGTATTGGGATACTGAACTTGAAAGAACACTATTTACTATAAATCATGTATCAGTACCACAGGTACTGTGATTCGGATTCAAAAAAATTGATCAGATATTGTGATCGGTACGACTGGGACCTCCCCACGACACCCGCAACTCGGCATTCATTGATGGTAAAACTGCAGTCGATGGAGCGCACTGGCCACACACCCTAAGTGACAAGCGTGAAACCCCAAGTCTGTTTTGTCTCCACCAGAACCAAACATTCCAGAGCCTCGTTCGCGTTCGCGAAGTCGAAGATATCGTCATCCGGCCACAACCATAGCAGGTCATATTCAGGGGCATATAGTACCGCTTCAATTGTAATCCGAGGGAAACCTGAAAAGAGAGGGACGTGTCTACTACTGACACTCCTCCGCGCACCGTCGTCCCCACCCACTGAGGCGAAACCTGGAAGTTGGAAGTCCTTTCAGAAGCGCCCATGAATTTCAGATTATAAACACAAAAGTAATGACACGGATATTAAAACCATCGCTTGGCCCCGACATGCACCATTCCTTTCTTTATTTCCGCCGCCGACTCGGACGGACGACAAAACTCAAAAAACTCATTCAAGTTACCGTACATGTACCGTGGATGTGGATGCCGGTCACGGCGGTAGGAAAGGGGAAGGAAGGGAAGCATAACCAGCAAATGTCAAAAAATAAATAAATAAACCCCCCACAAACTCCACAGATGAAATCCAAACTGACTGGCGACCGTCACCGCGTCACCGGCGGCCGCCTGCCCGCAAACGCTCAACGACTCGGACGAAAGAAAAAAGAAAAAAGAAAAAAGCAACATCATATGAAACCGCCTGACACCGACTCGCGGCACGGCCGAGTTGCGCAATCGCATGACTGCAGATACGGTAATTAATAAGGTATTTAGAGTTGACTACTGTAGTTTGTTCGTTCGAGTGCCACTGGAGACTGTCACTGTCAGTGAAAGTTGGCTGACCACCGTCTGTCAATTCGCAGTGCTGTACCTAGATACAGTACACTGTGGTGACGTGTCGTTGCTCCGGCGATGAAACGAGAGCGGTTTACAATACCAGTATAGGCTAAGACCATTTAATTCAATTGATCCAATGCAGTTTCAGCGCTACGTGTCGCCGGTGCACACAAGGAACAAAGGAAAAAAGGAGCTAAGCCATACCTGGAGTGTCGGAAAAGGTTATTATTAGATACTACTGTACTTATACTAAATTTTACTGTGGGCATTTTACAATGTAATCTAATTCAGTTGCTCTTGACCAATACTAGCCGACTGAATTGGCTTACATTGTAAAATGCCCACTGTTAGAGCGGCGCATCATCGTCGAGAAGAACAAGGTACGAACACCCCAGCAACAGATTTCGAAACATGGCATCACAAAAATGCCAAAGCGTGATTCGTTATACATATACATTATGTTGTTACCCCCATTGTGATAATAATTACAGCAGTGTCCCAAACACGAATACATGAGTAGTTCCAAATGGTTACACAAAAAGATGACCGGATGGCCTGGGCATGGGCTATATGTTACGGTATATATTATAACCCCAATCAGGCGTGGCAGAGTGTCCAGTGGAAGGGTCATTCCACGCCCGCAGGCTGTCAATAATACAAAGAGCAAAGTCGACAGCAAACATAATACGACGACATGAAAAGAAAAAAAAGACCATAAACAAAAAGTTCCACGAGGTGCAGACAGGTGAAGGGAAGCAAGAAAGATGGCGCGCCTGGCTGAATAAAAAATGCGGTACGGCCAGTCATTATTTACCGGGAAGAAGTCACCGCTCTGGTGGTGCCCGTGTGATGATGGTGCAGTGCAGCAGCGAAGTCCGGTGTTGAAGGGGGTAATGGGGGCGGTATGCCGGCAGTTGCACATGCCTGAGAGAGCTTCGCGCGTAGCGCTTTACCTCGTAAATGGAATGCTGTGGGTGCGTACGCACAATACGTGCATGTGACCGAGTAAGTGACCCTCATAGAAAACCGATAACAGAGACATGAAGGAAAACGTACGCTGGCAGGGCCATAAAGAGTTGAGTACCTCTGTCGGTGCGAGGAACGATTTTGCGAGCTCTAACGCTCGCAACAGGTCTCTATCGCCTTCCCATAGCGCCAGGCACCTGAAAAAAGGTCAAAACCGAACAACCAAAACCAAACGTCGTTAAAAAGAGGGAGAGGATGTCACGACAACAAAGAACGCACATGGATACCTGGTTGGTGAACCAGTCAATGTGGTATGGACGACGGAGGATAACCTGGTTGGATGGCTCATTGATACGTGCGAGGGAATTCTTGATACGCTTCGCGACTTGTTCCTGGTAGTAAACTTCCCCCAATCGAAAAATATTGTAAGGACACCCACCCAGCATGCAATAATCAGTTTAAACGCGAGAACCAAGATTGGATGCAGACACTCACGCCATTCCTCAGCCAGTCGGCGGTCCCAAACAGGTCTCGTCTTCACGTCTACTAGATCGAGAAGAATACTGTAATACGTGAAGGGGAAAGAAAAAAAATATTATGTTCGGAAGACGGGGGCGACAAAATGCATAAGTTCTCACCTCCGTGTGAGATACGTGACCTCAAGACGGATGCTAAACACGACACGCGACACATCAGAACCGCGGACTAGCAGGGGACCAAGGTGGCAAGAATATTGTTTCCCAACTCACTTTGAAATAAACTCGCGGCACATATAAATCAGTGCAACGTCTATGTTGCAGATATGCGTGTCAAGCGCTTCCTCCACCACACGGGTCTCAACAAATGCAGCGCAAGCGATTCGGGTGCGCTCTTCAGTTGTGAGGCGCTCGTCCCAAAATCGCAGGGTGCAATTCCAAAGAAGCATGCTGCGGCAGTAGAGTGCCCACACGCTATCTTTCCCCGAGTGCGGCGAGACGACGTATTCTCGGCGATGATGGTATTCTCCAGGGAAGAGTAAATGGAACTATTGACGAGGCACAAACCAGGACAGGCCGGATGAGTAAGACGAGCAAGAATGACCCTGGGGGCGGGCGACAAAGCCAAGGTAAAGGGTGGATAACATACATTTGACGAATCAACCAAGAAGAGGTTCAGAGGATCCCGTTGCTCCGCGGCGCGCGCAGCCGTGTGATTCGCAACGAGTATGAGGGCGCTCCAACAAAGTCGACGTGTTTCCTCAGACTTCACTTCCGCCTCAGTCCACAAAGGATCCCAGGCAGGTTGAAGCGACCAAGTATTCGACCCATCACCCGGTGCGGCGGTGGCAGCACAGTCGCACTGTTTCGGCAGCGGGCGGGGATTTGCCACCGTTGGCACGCCCGTTGAGTGGTCAAGGGTATCTGGATCACGTGCGTCTAGTGCGGTCAGCTGCAGCAATCCGATGATCTTGTCCAGCGAAATTAGCGCAGCTTCCACGCTTGCGTCATCGTGCTGGGGGTGTGCCGAAGTCTCGAAGAGGGCAAGTACCATTGCCGCCTCTGCGAGACCAAGGTCGACCCACCGTATGTCCCAGGATTCGCGGAGATGTGTTTGCGCCGCGTCGCGTAGTCCCAAGGCGTGGACACGGCCATTGGCGCCTAGTTCGACTTCGCTCGACCGGATGAGTTTTGCCATTGCCAAGCAAGCGCATATAAGGGCAGGTTGCATATGCGCTCGAATGCTCGAATCAAAGATGTCACGAAGAAACCAGTGGACATTGAGGAAGGTCAACCAATGGCTGCTAGAGGTGAAACTGGACGGGGAATTAGAAGCGGATGACGTGCCGATAATGCGAAGGGAGGGCATCCGGAGGTTAGACTTACAGAATGTTCAGGTCGTTGGTAATGTCTTTGAGACTACGGGCACAATGGACACTAGGTTAGACGTTCGATGGTGGTGAATGTGTGCATCACATACGCTTGCTCACGTGTTGGCGCGTAAGTATCAAGAAGGTCTTCCCACCACCCATTATGCGAGCCCTGGACAGCCGGCGCATCTGCGAGGGGAGGCGAAGGTTCCTCGTATGAAGGTTCCGGAGAGCGGAAATCGGACTCGAAGGGGTGAGAGAATGGCTGCCCTGGCTGAATTTCGCTCTTTGAGGTATGTGATGTCGATGCCGGCTGTGTCGAAGTTGGCGATGGTAACCTCTTTGGTGAATCGGAAGAGTCCATGCAGTTAGGAGGGTGACGAAGAGTAAGGGGAGAGAGAAAGGAGGGCAGAGCTCACCTTTACATAGTAGGGGTCATGATAGGATGCAGTGGCATTCGCGAGTGAGGTGGATGCGGTAGGGGGCTCAATGTCAACCTTGCTAGACTTGTGTTGTGCGGAACCAAACATTGGCACGGCCACGGGGGCGATCTCATACTGGTTGTAAGCAGGGTGAGCGGAGGTGCCCTGGTCGACTGGATCAGCACGCTGCTTTTTCTTTGGCTGAGGATCAGATCCATCCGATTGTCGCTTCTTGCAAGAGCGTTTGCGTGTGCCCGGCCGCTTATCGGGCCCCCGTCGTTTAGGCACTGTATCATATACGCATTCGTTGCCCCGTTTAATACAGTTTTGGCAATTTGGGCGAATAGAGTCGCAGCGAATCTTGCGTGACCGACTAGTAAAGACACCGGCCCGTTTTACAAACGTATGAGATTTTGAGAGCGGGACTTTTTGGTTAATAAAGGGAAAGGGCGATTACGCGATTGCGCACCATTGTCGGCAGGCAATGACGCCCGAGGAGACATAGCGTGGAGGACCAGCTCTTGATGATGATGCGACGGATCCATCGGGAGTTGGAACTGGGATTGCCGGCGCGGAAGGGTCTATAGTGTCTGTGGGGAAATTCAAAGGCGCTTGGGGTACAGGGCCACCGGTTGCTGCGGGTGGGTGGGATAGATGGAAATGTGAAGGATTGATGTGAGGGGCAGATGATGGGACGTCAAGTGAAGTAGTAGATCTGTCGAGAGCCAAGTTCATAAGCAAGGGGTAATGGTGTGGCATGGCTAGCTCGTATGCGGAAGATGTAAATGACTGAGAGTATGACTCGGATTGGACGGAGGCATTATAGGTCATGGCGGTGTTCGGAGGTTCTTTGGGGTAAGAATGATGGTGTGCCCCAAAACGGTGTGATTGTACGTAGTATTGAGAGTTGTAAGGTGGGGCGATAAGGGCATCGTGAGGCAATAGGCACTCGGAGGCTATTGACTGATATCGGGCTATATGGAGGACTGAGATGAGCGGAACTGTGAATAGATCGACTGATGGACGCACATTCCGTTGGTAGAAAAGCAGCGAGCGGCTGTTCAAAGAAAGGCGAGTGAGGTTCAGATTCCTCTTCGCTTGACTGGAAACCCTCAGGCTCTGGTGGACCAGGTCTCGGGACGGGAGTATACTGATCACAATTGAAACTAGCAACCATAGCAGAGGAGCGGGGATTTTGCAGGGAGCCGCAAGGACAGGCTAATGGAGGGACGGGAAGAGTAAGCTCCAGCGGGTGATGATGGCAGGAGTCCAGGGTTAGAACTGGGAAAGGGCACGCGAGTTATGGATGAAGCAAGAAATATCTGATGGCCGCGGGAAGATAGACAAGAAATACAAGTTGTATGTCTAGAGAGGAAAGTAACAAGAGGAGGGTCTCCAATGGATGGCGGGGCAGGGAAGTGCGGCCAGAACGCCGGCGGTGTAATGGAGAGAGAGATCTTCAGAAGCTCACGAGGACGATTAACCGCAAGAGAGAGAGATTTGGGGGCAGCGCCGTTGGAGAGAGATGACAGGTCGGACGAAGGAGAACAGGCAGGTGGAACGCTTCCCTTGAGTTGTATGAGACACAGTGTGCTCGGCGTCCGTCTCCCCCTTTGACCGGGCGTTGGCATACGCGAGGCCAAGGCGATCTCTCTCATTCCCGCTCCCAAACACGTGACCCGATATTTTTCCGAGCACGTTCTAGGGTTTCCCGTGCCCTCAGCCTCTCTGTCCGCGCTCCGCTCCCCTTTCCACTCGACCGACAAGTCTTGCTGCCACGCCCAACGTTCCCTCGCTGATTCCCGACTCGCAGTCCATCAGTCTCAGTGGAATGGATGCATCGCTCTCCTCTGCTCATCTTTCCTTTCCCGGCAACCGATCGAAGCCGTACCGAGTGGGCGGATTTGGCCACACTCCGATCAGGAGGGTTGTCTTCGTAATCTCCGCGAGTTGCCTCCTCCGTCCCCACCCACACCTATCCGCGGGTCCGACGCGTCTACTAGACTAGACAGACGAATAAACAACAATACTGAGAATATTTCCTTGTCAGTCGGTCCGGAGCCAAGTGGCATTGCCGACTGAGTCCCTGATCATAACGTCCCTTGCCCCTGGGACCGAACAACAAAAAGCAGATCTTCAAAGACAGCAACTATAGACGCTTGGACGGGGGGACCAGAAGAATTTTCGACCATCAATGACCTAAATCAGGGGCGATCTGTCGGCCGCCCTTCAAGGCACAGATATCAGAAGTTGTATGAAGAGATGCGCGTACAAACAAATCAAGTGGATGGGGCAGCGGCGAGATAGCCAAGGCGATGCGCGTCGGGGCCGCGCGTGTAGCATACAGCAATACAGGAGATTCTCCATCTGGTAGCCCTGAGAATGGTAAAATCCCCGGCGTAGGTCAACGAAGTTCACCTCTCATGTAAGTTCGAAAGCGAGCGCGCCTGGGTTTTCCGCTGCGTCCCGATTCCTGGGAATACTGTACAGCGCTGTAACCTCATCTTATACAGCACGATACAGTACTCGGCGACGTCGTAACGTAAAAGAAAAAAAACCTGATGCTCAAAGAACCATGACTGCGGCGCGAGCGAGCGATCAGAGGATCATAGATGCCAGGGGTGGTTCCCAAATGGGTATACTGTATATTCAGTTGTGGTAAATCGCTGCAGGCCTCCCACAGAACCAATGGTGAGCGGAGGGGTAGGCAATCTTTTTTTTTTCTCTGTGGGACGAAGAATCAGAAGACGCATCACCTTGTCCGGATATTTCGGGTGATGACATGACAGGTATGCCCCGTACAGTGTGTTCTCAGCGTTTCCCAACGAGAGATACGTGTCGACGTGTCGCCCTTGCGTCGGACGATAGTTAAGCTCACACATCGAGTTAGGCCATATGTAGAATATAGACCTGCACTCTCAGGTGGGTTGCATCAGGTTAGGTTAAAGTGATGGACCAGATACACGCCGCTACAGCATGTTCGGCGAACGGCGAAGAAAAATTTCTGCCCGGACCGGACCGGATACCGGAGGAGGGATTCCGGTTGCCAGTTGCGATGATTTCGTTTCGGGCATCCGCTCAGGCTCGTGTCCTCTCGCTACACCCCTCCCTTCTCTCCTCCAACAATGTCCTTCTTTTCTCTCTTCTGCTGCTGCTTACGACCGAGGAGACTTTCCTTTCCTGTGCGTCCGATATTCCCACGCTGCATATCATCCCCCTCACATTCCTGCTTAGATTGAGCCCAATGAAAACACCCCGCTCATCCCCGCTTCTGATGATGTCCAGTACGTCGTTTGCCCCGCATCACCCATCTTCATCCTAACAGACGATGCCTTCTTAAAAAGGCCAGCATCCCGACATATCATTATAGATCAGCAGCGCATGAAAGAACGCCTCGGCGTGATCGTCCGTGCCAAAGAGAGGTAAGTCATTACGTGCTTCGTCCTTTTTCCTTCCCATCTCTCAACTCGGACCCCCAATGCATTTCACCGGGATTGACTATGATATAGCAAGATGGTCAACGTAAACGCCCCTTTACCATTCAACCTCACCACCAACGGCAACAAGCAGCCCAGAATGAGCCGCCTCCACACACGCTCGCCTCAACCTTCGCTCGACATGGAGCGCCAGTCAGTTGGGAGCTCCGCATCTGTATCCGCGTCTGCGTCCCACGAGCTGGACGAAGATACGCGACGACCGACGCTGCATGTACGTATCGTCCGGGGCGGGAGCTCGCTCGCTCGCGGGAGGCCAATTACGCGCGATACAATCGCCGTTATGCATGACGACAGGACAGAAGAGGGAGAAGAGTCAGGAGCGGCGGCAGGAGTGGAGGAGTCGCGGCTGCCCCCAACGGCAGCGGCAGCGGAGGGGCAGGCACAATCACCGACGGGCGGGTTGGTGCGTGCTGCTACGATTCTCTATTTCTTTGTTGCTTTTGGGCTGATTTGTGAGTATATTATCGTACCTTGTTTCCTGTGTCTACGACAACGGTTGATAGGCCGTCGGAGCCGGAACGCAGGTTGGTGGGGTTGCGCGGATACCCTGCGCGGCCTTCAAAATCCAAGATGTTGGATCCCTTTCACGCAGTTGGGGCGATTGAGTTTGGACTCAACCCCATGGAGCATTAAAAGCTCTGAGCGGACTATCAGGCGATACATACGTGCATTTTTCTTTTCTTTTCGATCTAATCATTATTATATTATTCACTCATCAATCCATCCATCCATCGTATCATCCTCTGCTTTCCTCACCCTCTCCACCGTTTCCCTTGGATAACCACATCCCATCGGCGACACAGATCTCGACTTGCATCCTTTCTGTATTCGTCTCGCATAAAGAGTCAAGTGCAATGAATCTTCTGTAGCAGCTTTCGTATCCCTTTCCAAACCAGACATATCTTGGTACTCATTACGGCAACGCGAGTGTTTCAGTGATCGAGCAAATATGGGGATGGTGCGGCTGGGACCCGAACTGGAGATAGTTACGAGCGGGCCAGGGCAGCACTAAGATGTATGAAACTACAGTCGAATGACAGGCAGGCGCGAGAATACCAAAGCGAGTCACGGCTGAACCAAGCAAGAGGCAGAGCGCGAGCGGAGGAACTGGGCAAGACACTCAGGCTTTGGTTTAAGTGGGCACAGGTTCACAAAAGAGGGCGTTAGTGGTAGAACCTACTAACCCTCCGCGGCCGTAGTTGTCCCATCCGCCAGGGATAGACGGAAGAGTGGGGCTTGATCCTGACGGGGTGCCATTTGCGTCTGGTCCCGCCTCGGGTGATGCTTTCGCGCGCGAGCGGAAGTGGAACTCATCATCGCGCGGGATGTTACCCGATGGCTGCAACTGTATATGACGCATTACTTTTCCTATTTTCGAGTATTTGTGTAGACCATTAAATATGTGGGAATGCGATAGACGAGCGGAGACGAACCGATAGGCATCTTGTCGTATTGCTCGATAGCGGTGAACAAGTCATTGCATGCAGGAATTTCATAGAAACCCCTGTGAGTTACGCAAAAAAACAAGTCAAAAGCCGGTCCTCCTGTCGTTTAAAAAGGTCTTCTGGAGCTCGTGTCGCCCATTCCTGACTCGAACTGCTTCTGGATCACTCGCCAAGGCTCCAAAATTTCTCCGAAATCAGAATTATATGAGGCTCGTTTCGCACCCAGAGCGGTCCGGCTGGGCCCAAATTCAAATTGTTCAAAGTTGAACCAAAACGTCACCGTGGCCCAGCCCGAAGTATAAGCCATCGCCTAGG
>WNFQ01001686.1_pt1 | contig 20685 bp, 12 predicted proteins | sample 5400171 | NCBI WGS metagenome assembly WNFQ01 (sample SAMN13153356, study PRJNA577476) | soil metagenome | isolation source: 20 cm soil under Madrone tree | place: USA:California | collected 2016-06-14 | reverse complement strand
CCGATAACTCGGGCAGGCCTGCCGTCGCGAAAGAGCTTTCTGCTGGTCCCGCCGCCGCGTTTCCGGCGCCTCCTATCCAGCCTGATTTCTGGTTCTGGTCCGTTGGGGCGATGATCGCTTTCGGCATCAGCGTTCTGGTCCGATTCGCAGTGAGGCCGTTGTTCGTCCTGGATGTTTATGTTCCGCCTGGAGTGAAGTCCTCCGGCAATCGGGAACTCACCACTAATTTGTTGCTCGTGGGCCCTCCCGGATCGGGAAAGACGAATGCGCTGCGCAAAGATTCAACGAGCTGCATCTTCGATGTCAGGACTCTCACCTACGTGACCAATTGCTCGCGTGACACCGTGAGGAAAGCGCCCTCGTTTCCGGGTGAGGCGGCATCGGCGCCCTCCGGTTTATGGTCGGAGGCTATCGAATCCCCGTTGCTCCCCGACGGCGGCATACTCGGAATCGATCATCTCGAATACCGATTCGACGACGCCGCGTTTCGTGATCGCCTGCTGACATTTCTGGAACAGTTGCTCTATCGCCGGCACTACCGTGTCTGGATTGCATCCACACGGAATCCCATCGATCAATTAGTGGAGTGCGGCGCAACCGTCAACCTCGACCGCTGGCGGCGCCTCTTCCAGACGTTCCGGCTCGAGACGGTGGGGATCACCGGCAAACCGGATCCCGAACCCGTAACCGAGATCAGGAAACTCCTCGAGGAACGAACCGGTGACAAAGCTTCCGATCTGGAGAGGCTGATTGTTGACGAGTGTTCACTCACGCCCTGGTTGCTCTCTATAGCGAAAAGCGTGATCCTGCAACTGCCGCCCCGCACAACACCGGCGCCCGAAAATGTGTTGTTCGAAATCGGGGTCGCCGCGGAGCCGTTCTATCGCGCCATTTGGGCCGGCTGTTCGAAGGACGAAAAGCTGGTACATCGTTCGACGCGATCCCACGTTCCGCATTATGAATAAGACTTTCCGCCGCTTCGTCCTTCATGATCTGCAGTCCGACGGACTCCTGGCATGGGAACATGAAGGTGTGCGGCTTCCGTGGAGCAGCATCGCAACAACGATGTTGACAGTCGCGCTCAGTCTGATCGGTGTGCTTCTGCTGACGTGGCAACAGCTCGTCGATGCATGGATCGGCTATGTGCCGGCCCTGGAAATGCAAAACCGGGGGGAACGGTTGCTTGAAATCAGGGGGGAAATTAGCCGCGAATTCCGCGGATTACGCGAATGGGCGCATCAAAGACTCCTTGACGCGCCCATTTCGCGTAATCCGCGTAATTCGCGGCTAATTTCCCCCCTGATTCCCATTTTTCGTCCGGACCGTCACTTCTTACCTGTCGGCCTCGCGGCAGGCTCCCTGATCCTCCTCGTAAACGCATCTTCTTCCGACGCGACGCAGAAAGACTCCGGAATCTCCACACCCGGCTTCAGCTTGATGGTTCGCGGGTCCGCCACCCAGGTTTTGCTATACGTCTTCTGGTCGTCGATGGTCAGGTTGAACTGTATCGTGTTGCGGTCAACGCGGCGGTAACGCTCCGTTGTTCGCATCTCGTCGCTGTGCGGTTGACCCTGCGCGCCCAGCCACGTTTTGTCGTTGAAACCGATTGTTTCGACGACCAGGGTGTCGCCCTCCCACCGGCCCACCGAGTATCCGTACCACGTCGGATCTGGGTCGTTGGGAAGTTTGCGGCCGTCCATCCAGATCTCGCGCAACGTATGTTGCCCCTCGAAAAACATCAGGATCCTGTCCTTTGTGTGAATGATCTCGAAGGGCCAGATGATGAACAGGATTCGTGGGAAACCCATCGGATCACACTTCAGGATCGGATCATTGCCGCCCGGCGCGGCTTTGGGGCCGTACCCAGGCTTATTGGCGTCGTACCTGGCCTGTCCCCAGGCTGTCAGCGGAGGAAACGTGTCGCCGGGCCCTTGACCGCCCCCGCCTGGCGCAAGCTGCCAGACTCCGGACAGGTCATGCGGGTCAACGGAAGGCGCGGCATTCTGAGCCATAGCGAAGGACGAGAACGCCAGAACCGCCGTCAGCACACCAATCAATCCGATGAAGCGATTTCGCATTTTAGACTCCTGTTACCTCGGGCCGAGACTAACACGAGGTTCACAAACCGTACAAGCAAACGGGTGGCGCTGCAACGCGGGCTAAAGCCCGCGACTACATTGGGGAACAACGTTCATTGGGGAACAACGTTCATTGGGGAACGACGTTCATTGGGGAACGACGTTCATTGGGGAACAACGTTCATTGGGGAACAACGTTCGTTCTGAATGTAGTCGCGGGCTTTAGCCCGCGTTACGACAACCTGCAGGTGGCGTCAAGCTCCCGCTTCGCCTATACTCAGCAGGAAATTTCGACCTGACATTAACTTTATGGCTGCGCCCTATCGGGCTTGCATTCGCAGCCGCTCATCACAGTGCGAAAGAGAGGATTGCCTAATGCGCAAGACAGTATTTTCAATTCGAACGGTCGTTGCTTATGCAGGGTTGACGCTTGCAGCCACGTTGTTGACATTCGCGCAACAGCCTGCCCAGGGTGGGAAGACAGCGGCACAAGCCTACAAGAATATTCAGGTACTCAAAGATATTCCCAACACGCAATTGATTCCGACAATGCGATTCATCTCAACCGCGCTTGGTGTCGAATGCGAATTCTGCCATTTGGGAAACCGGGCGGAAGACACGCCCAACAAGAACACGGCGCGCAAAATGATGACGATGATGATGTCGATCAACAACACGTCCTTCAACGGGCGCATGAACGTCACCTGCTACACGTGCCATCACGGCAGCAGCAGTCCGGTCGGCGCTCCCACGCCGACGGGGCAATACTCTCAACTGGGAGCCGGCGTGTTCTTCAAGCCCGACGGCGGACCGCTGGCCGGCGGCCGTGACGAAGTCATGGCCGAGGCCTATAAGGAATACATGTCCAAAGATCGCCTCGCGGGCATGCCCACGCCGGACCAAATCCTGGCCAAATACGTCACGGCGCTCGGCGGGGACCAGGCGATTCGACGAGTGAACTCCCGCTTGATCACGGGGACGGCGACATTGTCGAACGATGTCCGGGGTGCCGTGCCACCGATCAACGTTCCGGTGGAGATTGCTTCCAAAGCTCCGAATCAGTGGGTCATGACTTTCCGGATGGCGAACGGTACGACTGCGAATGGTTTCGACGGCAATGTCGCGTGGCTTCAGGCCGCCAATGGCGTCGTCACCGAAACCACCGGGGCAAACAATTCGCCGCTTCCGCCACTCTCTCGCGTGAAGCGTAACTCGGACTTCTACGAACCTCTCAATCTGAAGAGTCAGTATTCGCGAATTGCACTGCGTGGCGCCGAAAGACTCCGCGGCCGTGACGTATATGTCGTGGTGGGTTCTCCGGATGGCGACGTGCCCGAGCGGCTCTACTTCGACAGAGACTCCGGTTTGCTCCTGCGCAAGATAGTTGCCGTGCCCACTGCCCTGGGCGATTATCCGATTCAAACCGACTATGACGATTATCGCGATGTTGGCGGCGTGAAGGTTCCCTACCTGGTTCGGACCATGAGCATCAGTCCTGCGGAGGACATGACCATTCACGTCGAGAGGGTGCAAAACAACCCGACGACGCCTGACGCGAACAAGTTCGCGAAGCCGGCATCCCGGCAGCCCGCGGGACGCAATCAATAGAGAGATTCTAACTGTGCCGGCGGTCTATGACCGCCGGCAATCCTGCAAGTTGCCGGAATGCCGGCGGTCAAGACCGCCGCTACGGCAGTCGTGCGACATGCAGCAGTCGCACGATTGACACGCCTCACCGCCCTGATATACTGCGCGCACTTTCAACAGCTTGCAAAACTTCAGGTCGGAGGCATTCTATGAGAAGGTTCATCCTGGCAGCACTGTTATTACCGCTCTTTTCAACGTTCACGTTCGCTCAGACAAGCAATGCCACACTGGGGGGAACCGTTTCCGACTCGAGTGGCGCGTTGCTTCCCGGCGTCTCGATCACGGCGACCAATACCGGAACCGGAATTGTGACCACCGTTCTCGCCAACGAATCCGGCGCTTACCAGTTTGCAAGTCTGCAAACGGGAACCTACATGGTGAGCGCGGAATTGCCGGGTTTCCGGACACAAACCTACAACGCAGTCCAACTGGGAGTGTCGCAGCAGGTGCGCCTGAACTTCACGCTGCAGGTGAGTTCGGTCGCAACGTCGGTTGACGTAACAGCGGCGGCGGACACGCTCATCGCGACCACTTCGTCATCAGTGGGATCCGTGCTGCCGGAATATAAGGTGCGCGATCTGCCGCTTGCAGGGCGGAACGTTCTGGATCTGGTGTTGACGTCAGCCGGTGCCGGTCCCACTGCCAGCAATGGGCTGGAGGGTTACTTTGCGGGTTCGCGGCTCAGTTCTGTCAATACGACGCGGGATGGTTTCGTCGTGTCGGACGGCCGATACGATTTTGGGGCATTCTCGAACACGTACGTCAGCCCCGATCTGGTCGAAGAGATTCGGGTCATCACGTCGACCGTCGATGCCGAAGCGGGGCGCGGCTCCGGACAGGTACAGATGGTGACGCGCTCTGGAACCAACCAGATCCGTGGCAGCGCTTTTTGGGCCAACCACAACTCCGCGCTCGACGCATCCAACTGGTTCAACAATTTTAACGGCGCACCGAAAAACTATCAAAACCGGAATCAATTTGGCGCGCGCGTCGGTGGGCCGATCATCAAGAACAAGACCTTCTTCTTCGTTCTTCTCGATGAACAGCGCCAGGTCTTTCGAAAAACATTTGTGGGCAACGTGCTGACACCGCTGGCGCGGCAAGGCATCTTCCGGTTCTACCCCGGAGCCGATAATCAGAACGCGATTGCGCTCAATCCCACGGTGGACAGGAGTGGCAATCCGGTCCGGCCGGCCGGTGCGACGGGTGATCTGCAATCGATCAGCGTGTTCACCCAAAATAACGGTACCGTCCGCGATCCCTTGCGGCCGGGATTCGATCCGAGCGGCATTATCCAAAACACGTACCTCGCGCGAATGCCGCTGCCGAATGATTACACGGTCGGCGACGGCCTGAACACGGCCGGCATCCGGTTTACGCGCCACGCCAGTCTTCTGGACCCTTCACAGGCGCAGATCTTCGACCAGGACCGTAATCAGTTCAACGCACGGATTGATCACAACTTCAATTCGAAACACAAGTTCAGTCTGGTCTACACCTATGAGAAAGACACCGGCGTGACGACAGAGGCGGGCATCATGAATTGGCCCGGCGGCTATAACGGCGCAGCCGAGCGGAGGCCCAGGTTGTTCACGGGTTCACTGGTCTCCACGCTGACGCCGAACATCGTCAATGAACTCCGCGTGGGGTACAAAAATTCGGCGTTCGGAAGCAAGGCCGCGTTCCACGTGGGCAGGACGGGCGATGACGACACAGCCAGTCTTACCGCGCAGGCAAAGGAGGTTTTTTCGCTCCTTCCAACGCGCAACAGCATACCGTACGTCGTGCAGACCACGCTCTTCCCGGAAACTTTCCTCGCCGATACGATAAATCTCGATGGCCAGACGCGCGAAGCAAGAAGTCCGCTGTATACGTTCGCGGATACCATCAGTTGGAATCAAGGCAAACACTCCTACAAAACAGGTTTTGAACTTCGTACCGGCAGCACACTTTCATGGAACGACACATGGTTCACACCGGAAGTGACCCTGGGGGCCGGAGGACCGCCGGTCTCCAACATCGACAACGTGGCCATTGCCGGTTTAACCGGTAACAACCAGACAACAGCTCGAAATTTGCTGACCGACCTCTCCGGCTCGGTAGCACAGATCATGCAGGGCTTCGATATTCGCGATACGAAGAATCCGGTTTTTCTCGGCTACGCCGACGGAGTCAAAATCAAGAAACGTGATGTGCACGGGAATGAAATCAGTGGCTTCTTCAAGGACACATGGAAAGTCACTTCGGCTCTGACGCTCAATCTGGGTCTGCGTTATGACTGGTACGGAGTGCCCTGGGACAGTAATGGCCAACTCGGAAGGGCCGTTGGCGCAGAGAATGGCGTATGTGGATTTTCCTGCGGCACCACGACGACCGTACAGTTCGTCGGCAGGAATTCACCCAATCCCGACAAACAAATTTATAACGATGACTACAAAAATTTTGCTCCCGCTTTTGGCCTGAGCTGGTCGCTTCCCTGGTTTGGAAAGGACAAGACCGTCCTTCGCGCCGGCTATGGCTGGAGTTATGTAACGAACACGCTGAAGAACGTCCCAGGTAACATAGCCGCGGTCGCGGGTTCGCTGCCGGGCACGTTTGGCGGTTCCGGCGCAAAGGGACTTATCTACACGCAGGCCCCCTACATGTCGCTGGCGAATTTTACGCTGCCCATACCGAAAATCACGCCGCTCCAACCCGACCCGCTTGATGGCCAGCGTGCGAATGTATTCCAGATGTATTCCAGCTCCCGTCCGAATCCCTATATTCAAAACTTCAATTTTGGAATTCAACGGCAACTCGCTTCGAATTTAACGCTGGACGTCGCTTACGTCGGGAGCAAGGGCACAAAGCTCTACGGCGGAGTTCAGCTCAATACCGTGGACATTTTCAAAAACCAATTCCTGCAGGCATTCAATACCACTCGAGCCGGCGGTGACGCGCCGTTATTCGACGCCATGCTAAAGGGGCTGAATATTCCGGGTGCAGGAGTCGTCAATGGCACCACGCTTACCGGATCCGCAGCTCTGCGTACCTTCACCAGCACCCGAACGTTCATCGCCAACGGCAGTATCGGCCAGCTTGCGGACTTTCTGAACCGCAGCACGAGCGTCACGGGAAAGGGCGGCGGTTTCGTGAGGAACAGCGGATTGTTCCCGGAGAATTTCTTCGTGCTGAATCCGCAATTCCAGACCGTGACGCTGAACTCGAATCCGGGAAGCTCGACATACCATTCGCTGCAGCTCCAGGTGACAAAGCGGTTGTCGAAAGGATTCACCAATTCAACATCGTACGTGTGGAGCCGCGCCCTGGGTGAAAACGACGGCGATGCTGCCATCGACTATCGTGATCCCAACAACCAGCGGTTGAACAAAGCGGTGCTGGGTTTCCACCGGACACATGCGTTCATCACCAACGGCACGTACGAATTGCCTTTTGGCCCGGGCCGGCCACTGCTCAGCAATGTTCCGGGATGGGTTCAGCGCCTGGTTGAACGTTGGCAGCTCGGCGGAATCGCCAATGTGACTTCCGGGCAGCCTTTCAGCGTCACGGCTTCGGTCGCCACCATTATTCCGGCCACTTCCGCGGCCTCAAATGTCAGCACTCCGAATATCGTCGGAGATTTTCCGAAGAACCTGGGACAGGTCACCAAACTATCGAACGGCGTGACATATTTTCCAGGCATTCAGCAGATCGCGGATCCGGCGAGAGGCAGTGTGACGACGTCCAACGGGCTCCAGGGCACATTCAGCAACAAGGCGATAGCGGATGCTCAGGGTAATCTGCTGCTCGTGAATCCTGCGCCCGGCCAGATCGGCAACATGGGTCTGAAATGGCTTGAAGGGCCGGGTTTAGTCCGCTTCGATGCCGATCTGATCAAGCGCGTCAGGATTACGGAAACGAAGGAATTCGAATTTCGGCTGGACGCCATCAATATATTGAATCATCCGGTTTTCGGGACTCCGGTTCCAACCGGAATGTCGGGGGCGGATATCAATGCCGCCAACTTCGGACGCATTACAACGTCAACGGGCGAGCGAAGCTTCGTGGTCAATGCGCGCTTGAATTTTTAAGAAAGATTTTTAGCCGCGGATTACGCGAATTACGCGGATGGGCGCGCAATATCTTTATACGGCCGGAATACAGAGTGCTAGCGCGCCCATCCGCGTAATTCGCGTAATTCGCGGCTAAAAATCTTCCGCAGTTCGTCAGCGCAACGAGGCACGGCAAGAAGCCAGTTCACGAACCATGTTGCCGGTAGATGAATTCTGCACGCCGCCTCCACTAAAGGCGTTGCGGCCACGGCCGGAGCGGATGAAAAAGCTCGTCTCATCGAGCGGAAGCGCTGCGGCGCTGGAACAGAAGGTGTCCCACTTCCCGTCCTGAGCCAGGAACTGTTCGACGTTGGAGAGGTAGAACGCCGACACCATCGCGTCGATGCCCTTGAGATAACGGGCAACCGCGCGAATGGCTTTATCTCCGCCGAAATCACCCACGACCGGCACGACGAGGTTTCGAGTCTCGAGGTCCTTCACGTACGCAAAATTCTCCTCGTTTGCCAGGTAGCTCCGATATTGGCCACGACCGTCATCGGCCATCATGAGACTCGCATAGGTGACGCCATTAGTTCCGCCGCGGTTACCGCCGATAGCGCCGACGATGGTCGGCGGAACATTTGTAGATAGGCTGGAGTTGTAATTAATTGAAGGTCCGAACTGGTAATAGTTACCGAAGGCCCAACGAATACCCTCCAGATCTCCGGACGTCAGCGGGAATCCATGTTTTTTGATGAGGATGTCTTCGATCTGCTTCAGGTTTTCCTCATAGAACTCTTTGCTGCCGTCGGCTGCCGCATACGCAGTAAACATCTCACTCGCGCTGGACTTCGTCGTCAGGCCGCTCGGCCGCTTCCGGGAGAAGAGCCGCGACACGAAATCGGCCCGGTCTTTGGACAGCTCGAACAATGCCTTGTACATGAGATGCACATCGAGGTTGCCATGCCGGATGTCGATGATGACGGCCATCGCCGGCTTGAGCGCCGCGATGTACGTGAAATTCTGCTCCGGCCCCACTCCCATGTAGACACGTCCTTGCTTTGCCGTTCTCAGGAGTTCCGGGATGACGTACTGGAAACTGGTTTCGTTCGATAGAAGGTTATCCGAGCGGAAAAACCCGTCCTCCTCTGAGGAGTCTTTGGACAGGCGCCAGAACTGTTGGTCCGTGAGTTCGACGGGAAGCGACGCAGCCACCGCGCGCCCTGGCGAAGCAAACCGAACCGTGCTCATCACGCCGAGAATCAGACATCCGGCGAAGAAGATCAGACAATGCCGTTTGACGGGAAGTTTGTGTGGTCTCATGGGCGCATATTAGCACGCATCAACATCACATCAATATCACATCGATAACGACGTCGCGCGTCGCGTTGACATTGGCCGTTCGGTACGAATAGACTCGTCCGCCAAACAAGGACCCTCGAACAATTTGTGGATGGTTGGGGTAAAAAAAGGAGATCTGGCATGCGCTCACTTGGAGTTGTGTTCTGTCTGTTTTCTCTCACTGCCTTTGCCCAAAGCGACCGGGGCACGATGACCGGCACGGTGTCGGACGCGACAGGTGCGGTCATTCCAGGAGTCAATGTCGTCGCAGTAAATACAGAAACCAGCGCGCGGTATGAGACGGTCAGCACGGAGACGGGCAACTACACGCTGGCGCAGCTGCCGTCCGGGCCTTATCAGCTATCGGCCGAGTTGCCGGGATTCAAGAAGTATGTCCGCCAGGGAATCAATGTGCTGTTGGCTCAGACGTTGCGGCTCGACGTCAGACTCGAGGTCGGTTCCGCCAACGAGTCCGTCACTATCACAGCGGACGCACCTTTGCTCAAGACCGAAAGCACTGAAGTGGCGCACAACGTCAGTGCGGAGTTCCTCAACAACGTGCCCCTTTTGGGAATTGGCAGGCTCGCTTCGGGCGGTACTGGAATTCGCAGCGCTTACTCCGTGGTCAATGTCGTTCCCGGCGCTACGTGGTTACCGGATCAGACGATTCGCGTCAACGGAATGGAGGGCAATACCTCCGCGCTCCGCGTCGACGGCCAGGATGCCACAGCGACCATCAGCAACGGTTCAATCACGCAAACACAGCAAAGTGTGGAAGCCATCCAGGAAGTCGCGGTCCAGACCAGCAACTTCGCGGCTGAATACGGTCAGGCGGGCAGTGGTTTGTTCAACGTGACCATGAGGTCCGGGACCAACCAGTTCCATGGGAGCGTTTACGACTATTTCGTCAACGAAGCGCTTAACGCAGGCTGGCCGTTTACCTACGACGGGCTCGGGCATTCGGTGCGGAACCGCGAACGGCGAAACGATTGGGGTTTCAGCTTCGGTGGTCCGGTGAAGGCCAAGATCTATGACGGTAAGGATAAGACGTTCTTCTTTGTCAACTTTGAACAGTTCCGCGAGACCCAGGTCAGCAACTTCCCGGTTACGGTGCCGACGCTCGCGTATCGCCGGGGCGATTTCCGCGAAGCACTCACCGGCCGTCTGGTGACCACCGACGGGTTGGGGCGCCCGGTCTTCGAAAACGTGATTTACGACCCCACCACGGAACGAGTTGTCAATGGAGTCCGTTACCGGGATCCGTACCCCAACAACATCATTCCGCCCGAGAAACTGGATCCGGTGGCGTTGAAGGTTCAGGAATTTATTCCGCTGCCGAACCGGCCGGGCTTGCTCAATAACTATGTGCCGAGTGATGTGAATCCGCGGATTTCGCAGATTCCTTCCGTCAAGATCGATCATTTGCTGAGCGCCCGGTTGAAGTTGTCCGGATATTGGTCCCGGACCCAGACCGATACTCCCAATAACACCTCCGGCCTGCCGCAGCCGATTTCGACTACCGTCGGCCAGCATGTCAAAGCGGACACATTTCGTTTCAGCGTCGACTACACGGTAACGCCGACAACCCTCCTGCATCTGGGGGCTGGTTATGTGCATGTCAAGAGCGACCAGCAGGTTCCGCGTTTCGATAATGCCAGGATCGGATTCAAGGGAACCAACACCGATCTGTTTCCCTACTTTTCGGTGCTGACCACCACCGCCGCAGGGGGCCAGGGAGGTATGGCAAACTTTGGGCCGCCGTCGAATTTCCTGATCGAGAACCTGAAGCCTACCGGAAACGCGGCTCTTACATTCGTTCGGAACAATCACACCTACAAGGCTGGGGGCGAGCTGATTGTGAACGGATACCCGTCGTACAGCGAGACATACTCTTCAGGGAACATGCTCTACAGTCAAAACCAGACGGGACTGCCTTCTCTTCAAGGCTTAACGCTTCCGGTCAACCCCGGATTCAATTACGCCAGCTTTCTCATCGGGGCGCCCAACACCGGCTATGACAGCGTTCCGGCCCGCATGCGGACCGGGAACCATTCCATGGCGTTCTTTTTCCAGGATAACTGGAAAGTGAGTCGCCGGCTCACACTCGATTACGGCCTGCGCTATGATTTTCAAACTTACCTGAAAGAACATAGCGGCTACATGTTCAATGTCAGCCCCACGGCGCCGAATCCCACGGCCGGCGGCCTCCCGGGCGCGATCATATTTGAAGGATACGGACCGGGAAAGTGCAACTGCGCATTCGCCAAGAATTATCCGTGGGCATTCGGGCCGCGGCTCGGGATGGCCTATCAGATTACTCCCAAAACGGTATTACGCATCGGTGGGGGCATCATGTACAGCAAAACCAACAATGATGCATCCAAGGCGAGTAATTTCGGGTCTACCAAACCGTTCGCCGCTCCGGGGTTTGGTATTGCTCCATTTACGTTGCGTGATGGCATGCCATACAACATCACCTTCCCGGACTTCAATCCCGGTCAGCAACCCCTGGCTGGAACCATCGGCAATCCCACCAACATGGTGGATCCGCAAGCCGGCCGGCCGGCGAGAGTATGGCAGTGGAGTATCGGGCTGCAGCGGGAGATCACACGGGACCTGGTTGTGGAAGCCGCCTACATCGGGAACCGGGGAGTGTGGTGGGCCGCGCAGACTTTGAACCCGTTCGCTTCGAATGCGGTCCCGCCCTCAACACTAGCGGCACGGGGCCTCAACCTGGACAATCCGGATGACCGCCGGCTCCTGGCATCACCGATAAATTCCGCATACGCCGCCCAGCGCGGCTTCAGCACGCCGCCGTACCCTGGTTTCCCGCCGGAACAAACTGTTGCCCAGACTCTGCGGCAGTTCCCGCAGTTCACGGGTCTCGTGCAAACCTGGAACCCCCTGGGGAGCACCTGGTACGATGGGTTGCAAACCAAGGTAACCAAGCGGTTATCCAACGGTCTGGACTTTGTGGTTACGTATACCTATTCGAAGAGCCTGGCGTTGGGTGCTGAGGAAAACAATAACTACGGCTCAGTTGTCAATCCGATCGTCAACAATGTGTTTAATCGGCAGGGCAACAAAACCTTGTCCGGTTTGGATCAGCCCCACTCTTTGATGATCGCCGGAACTTACACCATACCTGGACTGCTCAAGGGGGCATCGGGTTTTGCAAGCAAGGCGCTCTCCTGGATCACGAGCGACTGGCAGATTGGTGGAGTCCTTCGTTACGCCAGCGGCTTCCCGTTTAGAGTTCCGGCCTCGACCACGAACCTCAATTCGTTGATCTTCCAAAGCACTCTGGTCGAGCGAGTGCCCGGCCAACCCCTGTACACGACCACCTGGGTTGACAAGAGCGGCAAGACTCATACCAATGAGGAGTTGAACATCAACTGCGGATGTTACGATCCCAGAAGGACTTTCGTGTTGAATCCGAATGCGTGGCGCAACCCGCCGGACGGTAAGTTCAGCACCTCGAATTCCCACTACAGCGATTTCCGGCAGCAACGCCGGCCCAGCGAGAATTTCAGTTTCGCCCGTAAATTCAGGATCGGCGAGAAGGCCAGCTTCTTACTTCGGGCCGAATTCACAAACATATTCAATCGCACGGGGATAAACGTGCCATCCGTTGCCAACCCCTTCTCGACGCCGACGCGGGACGGGAACAACTTCACTACCGGCGGTTTCGGATACATCAGTCCCGCGGCCATGGGTGGGAGCAATACCAACCCTGCCGCGGCCGGCGCGGCGAGTTTCGCGACGCCGCCGCCGCGGTCAGCGACGATCGTGGCGCGTGTGCAATTCTGATTAGAAAGCCGCGTATCGGGAAACAAGAATTAGCCGCGAATTACGCCGATTACGCGAATGGGGCGCATCAAGAATTCTTTTTTGCGCCCCATTCGCGCAATCGGCGTAATTCGCGGCTAAGTCTTGCCCGAATTCAACATCTCATTGACCGAACCTACGGTGTGTAATACATTCCACAGCAGTTAGGTGTTGCGCTTTTGAATGAGTCCGACTGGAGGCAGTATGACGAGACGTCTTGGCATTTTACTTGTTGCCGTAACGATACTTTACGGCGTTCCAGCTTTCGGCCAGATAGCCGACTTGTCGGGCGAATACGCCAATCTCACTCATGAAGATGCCCTGGAACGTGCAGGCGGCCCACCGCTCGGGGATTACCTCGGTATCCCGTTGAACGACGCGGGCCGAATGCGGGCTGACGCCAACGATGTCGCGGACTGGGGACTGCCGGAGTTTGGATGCAGACCGCATCCGGGTCCCTATCAGTGGCGCGCTGCCGGTGGCCTGCAGAGCCGCAAGGAAATCGATCCCGTCTCGCGGGAACTCGTGGCCTACCACATCCAATGGGTGCGCTCTCTGGACCGTCCAATTTATATGGACGGGCGCCCGCATCCTACCGAGTATGCGCAGCACTCGTGGTCCGGTTTCTCGACCGGGCGGTTCGTCGGCAACATCCTGGAGGTCAAGACCACCCACCTCAAGGAGAGCTATATGCGGCGGAACGGCGCGCATTTCAGTGACAGGGCGACGACGACCGAATACATCTACCGGCGCGGGGACATCCTCACCACTCTCATGATTCTCGAGGACCCTGTTTACCTGACAGAGCCGTTTATCCAATCGACCAACTACCGGTATGCCCCGAACACTCAGCTGGAGTTCTTCCCCTGCACGGTCATCGATGAGGGACTGACCAGCAGGAATGTGCCGCACTATCTGCCGGGCGCTAATCCGTACCTCACCGAATGGACAGGTCCAAATAACATCCCCCCGGAGGCCGCCCGAGGCGGAGCGGAGACCATGTATCCCGAATATCGGTTGAAGATTAAGAAAAACTCGAACAACTGATGACTCAACGGTCCTGCTCATACCGGAGTAAGAAATGACAAAGCTTAAATCGATCGTCCTTATTGCCTTGATCGGCCTCGTTCGTTTGAGCGTAAGCGCCGGCGCCCAGCAGGCGCCCGCCGGACAGATGCTTCAAGTGTTTCCCGTTCAGGGCAACATCTATATGATCCCCGAACCCGGCGGCACCAACACTGTCATGTCTATTGGTCGTGATGGCATCATGCTGGTGGATACGGGAATCGCCCAATTAACCGACCGGTTGCTGGCTACGGTCAAGCAGTTTGCCAACGATCTGCTTGCCCGGCCGGTTCCATTTCAGCCATGCGTGGGATTGAATTGCGCGCAGTTCCAGTACGCGTACGGGTTTTCCAGTCCCTCGTTCGATGCGGTCACCGCTTCTGTGGCGCGTCCCAAGCCGATCCGGTACATCCTGAACACCAGCGCGCATCCCGACCACACGGGCGGGAATGCGAAGATCCGCGCGGCAGGCGTTACCTACACAGGCGGAAATATTACAGGCTTGATCACCGATTCAGGAGATGGCGCCGCAATCCTTGCTCATGAAAATGTGCTGAACAGGCTGACGGCCGCCAAGGCGCCCGACACTGCGCTGCCGACCGATACCTATGCCACGCCGTGGTACAAGCTCAGCTGGTTCTTCAACGGTGAGGGCGTGCAGCTCTTTCACGAGCCGGCCGCACACAGCGATGCGGACAGCATCGTTTACTTCCGCTATTCCGACGTCATTGCTGCAGGCGAAATCTACAACACCGTCACCTATCCTCGTATTGATGTGGAGAAGGGCGGAACGATTCAAGGCGTAATCGACGGATTAAGCAACATCCTCGACCTGGGATATGCAGAATTCCGAACACAAGGAGGAACAGTCATCCTCCCTGGCCGCGGCCGGATCAGTGACATTGGCGACGTTGCGAACTACCGGAACATGATTTACATTGTTCGCGATAGAATCCGAGACTTGAAGCAAAAGGGCAGAACGCTCGAGCAAGTTAAGGCGGCGAAACCGACCATGGATTACGACGGCCGCTGGGGCGCGACCACGGGCCCCTGGACAACCGACATGTTCCTTGAGGCCGTATACCGAACGTTGAAATAATCAAGCATTTAAGAATTTCTCAGGAGGATATCCAACCATGAAACGCAACCTGCTTATGCTGGTGATCGCGGGTGTGCTGGTTTTTGGGATGACCGCTTACGCGCATCATTCCATTGGCGCCACATACGACGCTACCAAGGAAGTCAAACTCACGGGAAAGCTGGTGCAGTTCGACTTTCGAAATCCCCATGCCTTCGTTCACATCGAGGCTCCCGATAAGGACGGCAAAGTCCAACGCTGGGCCGTGGAATGGGGCGGAGCCACCGCATTGACCGGGCAGGGCGTTACCAGAACCACATTGAAGGCTGGAGATGAAGTCATTATCACCGGCAACCCGGCGCGCGGACTCAGTGCGGGAGTGTATCGCGTCAAGATGAACACTCTGTTCCGGAAGAGCGACGGATTCGGATGGGGAACGAAGCCGGGCGAAACGGTTGATTAGATCGCTATGCGAAGTGTAATTGCCCTTGCCGGCATCCTGATCGTATTTTCAATTGCGCGGCCTGCTGCCTATGCACAGCGTGGCGGGCGCGGTGCGGGCGGCCCCCCACCGACGCCCAAGGCAGCCGCTCCGATTGATTTGACGGGAACCTGGGTGCCTTTGATCACTGAAGATTGGCGCGTCCGAATGGTCACTCCAAAAAAAGGCGACTACGAATCCGTTCCCATTTCCGCCGATGGACGCAAAGTTGCCGATGCCTGGGATTCTGCCAAAGACGAGGCCGCCGGCGAGCAATGCCGTTCATACGGCGCTCCTGCTATTATGCGTGTGCCGGGACGGATCAGAATTAGCTGGGAAAATGACAACGTCATCAAAATCGATACAGAAGCGGGGACTCAGAGTCGCCGTTTCCTGTTCGGTTCCGCGCAACAACCTCCAGCGGGACAGCCGACGTTCCAGGGATACTCGGCAGCGAATTGGGAAAACCTGCTGGGCGGACGTGGTGCTCAGGCACGGACCGGCAATCTGAAAGTTGTTACGACGCATCTCCGTCCGGGCTATCTCCGCAAGAACGGCGTGCCTTATAGCGCAAATGCGGTGGTGACGGAATACTACGACGTGATGACGGGAGCTCCGCCGAACAACGCGACGACGTATCTGGTCATCACGACGGAGGTCAACGATCCGCAGTACCTCACTCAGCCCTTCGTCACGAGTACGCACTTCAAGAAACTTCCGGATAACGCTGCTTTCACTCCCGAGGCGTGCGCCGCGAAATAAAACAGGCGCGAGTATTCCCCTCCTGTAACAGGAGGGGTGGCTGCGCCATTGAAAAAAAGAATTCGTTCCGAAGAGGCGCAGACGGGGTGGTCGCTCTTTTCTTCACAATGATACTGGCAGCGGCGCTGCCTTACGCCTCGTCGGGCCAGGACCGCGAACCTCTATTGGGGACGTGGCGTCTCAACTTCGCCGAATCGACATTCGCCTCTGGGCCACCCGCGTACGTCCGCGTGACCTGCAAAATCGAACCGTGGGAGGACGGCCTGAAGGTGACTTACGACATGGTCGGCACGCGCGGCGGCGTAACGCACTGGGAGTGGACGGGTCGATTGGATGGAAAAGACTACCCCCTCGAAGGCGTTGAAGAAGTGGTGACCAACGCGTACAGCCGGATCGCCGATCACACTTACAACGTTGTATTCAAAGTTGACGGCCGAATCACAACAGCCACCAGAATCGCCGTCTCGCCCGATGGCAAGATCATGACGGTGACGACCGTGCGGCCATATATAACAAGCGGTAATCTTAGTTTTTAATTAGCCGCGGATTACGCGAATTACGCGGATGGGCGCGCAACTGTTTCACACGGCGCGGAATACAATACGATGGCGCGCCCATCCGCGTAATTCGCGTAATCCGCGGCTGAAAATCTTCACTCTCACTCCGTCTCAGGGTCCGGCGGGCGCACCCAACGAAAGCGGCTATTCAGCAATCGAAAGGTATCGAATTCCACCAGTTGAAGCTTCATGTTGATCTTGTGGCCGTCCATCTGTCCGTTCAGGAGCAGCCGGTCCATGTCGGAGCGCTCGAAAGTGAAGTTGGAGTGCCAGTTTCGGCTGTGTCCTTTTGAGAGGTCGAGCGTTTTCTTTTGGGCGTCGATGCTGACGGCGTAACGGACAAACGAATCGTCGGTGCGCTGAAAAAAGATCCACTCCGGGCTATCAAAAATCACACGCCGCCACCGCCTGTCGTAATCGTTGAGCTGCGTCGGGCGAAGTTCGCCGTCAACAGCCAGTTCGTCGACGTTCCAGATTCCGTACAGCGGCGACCTGGGGCTTCCGCCACCGCCGTCAGCGTACCAGAAGGTGCGGCCGATATTGGCGTACACTCCCAGCAGATAAAGACCAAAAGCGATCTGCACGGCCAGCGCGATGCGATTCGCGGAGCGCGTCTCAAACAGTTGAGGCTCGGTGGAAGGTCCGGCCGGCCGGTTGAGGATAAAAAGGTTCGCCAGGCGCGAAAAGTCTGGCGCGAGCAGGAATAACGACATCAGCGCGAGCAGGAAAGAGAGAATTTTCACGCCGACGTCATAGGTCATGTTGAGTATGAAGACCTGCATCATGCTCGCCAGACAGATCATCGCGCCTAACATCGTCGTGCGGGGAGCAAGGAGCAGTAACCCGCCCAGCACCTCTACAATTCCCGTAAAGATTTGATAGGGCGGTGAAGCCCCAATCGAGCTCCATAAAAATCCCTGCAGGGATAGATTGCCCACCGGCGCAACCAATGTAAGAAGGGATGGCGCCGGAAACTGCGTTGGAATGACTTTGACCATTCCGAAATAGATCATCTGCGCAGCCAGCGCAAAGCGTAGGAAGAGACGAAACCATTTGTGCAGCGTGACGTAGTTTTCGCGGCGCCGATCGAGAATCGACCACATAACCGTTGCAGTGATCGCTACGATCAGCACCAGGAAAAGCTGTACCCAGAAGAAATTTGTGTCGCGGCTGTTTCCCGTGTAGACGAGCGGCATCGTGATTCCGAAGATGTGCACGGCGATCCAGGAAGTGACGTCGACCATCGGCCATAGCGTGCCGAGACCCTGAGCGGGCAGAGTGTTGGGCAGCACGAACAGATAGATCAGGATGTGGGACACCAGGGAATAGAATCCAAAGTACGCAAACGCGAAACGAAACGCGAGCCGTGTGGAGTAGTGCCAGCCCGGAACTTGCAAGCTCCTGCCTTTCATAGGAAAGGCGCAGATTCTATCACGCGGCGTATCTGGCTGGCATCGCAGTCTTGAACGGAAAATCAGGGCGTGGGTTCCGTCTAACGAGGAAAACGGAACCCACACCCGGGCCAATCACGTAGATCGGCTCCGGAGGATATGCGCAAACAGAACAGGAAAACCACTTACACGGCATGATGAGCGCCATAGAAACAAACCGCAATACGGCATGTACTGTATTTTTGAGGACAAAATCGGACTACGTGCGCTCAGTCGGCTTTTGGTGGATTGGAGAGTTTGGGAGATGTCGTTTCAAGAAACTCCCCTCCTTAGGTAAGGAGGGGAATATTGCTGATTTGGACAGCATAGCCGATCTTTCATTACTAGTTACTGCTAGTCGCCGTTAGTTTCTCACGGACTTTTTGCGCATCGCTCAGGCCATTCTCGAGGGTGGGAAGGGCATCATTCAGGTACTTCTTCAACGCTGCGTTTTGAGCGGTGTTCAATTGTGCTCGGAATGTTTCCGCGGCATCCTTGTGATCGGCGATCATCAGGGCGATGAACTCCCGGTCAAAATTCGCTCCCCGCAACGGGGACAGGTACTGCACATGGTATTTCGTATCCAGCGAACCCTGCGTAGTTTCGAGCGTTCGATTTTGTCCCGTCCTGTTGGACAGCTGTTTCAAGGCGTTCGAATGACCCTTGATGACTTCATCGGCGTAATTCTTGACGTCCTCGTTGGTGGATTTTTGCTTCGCCAGTTGCGCCATGTTGATTTCCCCTACGTGCATCTCGGCGGCGTAGTCCGTGAATTCCTTTTCGTCAGCCGACAAAACAGTTGAGCGATCGTTTGAGCGATCGTTCACCGCATCGGGCTCACGGGCCGCTTCGACGCGGTCCGATCGTTCGCAGGCGGTTACTCCGGCGCCGATTGCAAGAAGAGCGAGAGACAACATTACTATTGATAGAGTTTTCATGTTTTCACCTCAGACAGGTAAGCCACAAAATTTAGATACAGATCCAAAGTCCTAAAGCGCATGCGGTCTGCCACGATGGAGGCAGTGCCCAACCCCCGGTATCTCAGTAACTTGGATTACAGACTAGTTGGCATCGAGAGGGCGCCGGCTGCGGCCCGGAATGGAGAAAATTCCCGAAGCAATCGGCTGGGGTATGATTCCGTTTCTTATGCGAATCTCCGCCCTCCCCGGTTACAGATATGGAGTCGCTTTACTTTTTGTGGGCGCTGCACTCGTCTTGTCCCTGTTGGTTCAACCTTCTCCCCCGGACGGTTTTCTGGTGTTCTTTCTGTCTGCAGTTATGCTCGCGGGTTGGTTCGGCCGAACAGGAGCAGGATTGTTTATGGCGTCAAACCATAGTAACGCGCCATCCAGTACGGAAGAATGTAGTCGATCGCGGCGGTCTCGATCAAACCAGCGCCGCCTCCAAACAGCAGGAATGGACTGCGTTGCCAGAGGAAATCCGTGTTGACGCGCTCGTTGACAGGAATTGGACTGCACGCCCGATCGGTGCCGCATGCCGGATACTTGCCTCGCAAATCAACCCAGTAGTCGCGGCGCGCTCTCCAGAGCCATAAGTTCAAGAGCGTGACGGTCTCGTTGTCGCGCACGATGTCCTGTCCCTTCAAGGCTCGATCGACCATGTTGAAGTGCGGATTGCCGTGCTGTTGAGTCGTACGCCGCAACATGTCGTAAGCATTCATATAAATTGCTTTGTAAGGGGAGCCGTCCTCCTCGAGGCGGATGAGATCGTACAGGTTGATGTAGTTCAAGTTGAATTTGAAGTAGTGATTGTGATCATCCTGGTCGTCGAAGAACACTGGAACCCCGACGAAGGCAGCATATACGCTGCGGTAGATTGCATATGTCAATGCGAACCTACGAGGGTTTATCCTGCGTCCCGTCTGAAGAAAGCTCAACTGCTGATCGGGCCGGAATGCAAAAGTAGTGCTGACCGTGCCATCCGGCATAGTTACATTCCAGTTGTGAGCCAGCAGGTAGTTCAATATCCGCGTCAGATCCTGTTGGATGAGACCGCGCACATCCGGTTCGTCAATCATGTCGTACGCGACGCTCAAACCGAAGACGACTCCGGAATACTGGTCCCGTGATGTTTTCCCGATCCAAAAGTAAGGCTGATCTCCCAGCTTGCTGTAGTAGATTCCATTGCCGGCTTCCGCTTGTTGAATTGCGGGCGCATAAGGTGAATTCGTCGGTACCAGACACCGTGCCAGAACATCGCTGCCTGTAATGTCGAGAAGCGAGGTTATTCCCCGGAGAGCCAGCCGCGCATTAGCTAATGCGTCTGGTGAGCGAGTGACCTGATACCGGAATGCCTCAGCAGCCAGATAGTGTCCAGTCCATATCGCCGAATCCCCGGCCCGTGCGTACCCGACAATTTGCGAATAC
>WNFQ01004246.1_pt1 | contig 20740 bp, 25 predicted proteins | sample 5400171 | NCBI WGS metagenome assembly WNFQ01 (sample SAMN13153356, study PRJNA577476) | soil metagenome | isolation source: 20 cm soil under Madrone tree | place: USA:California | collected 2016-06-14 | reverse complement strand
CACTGCTATACCCCACTGGTCTATTCTATCTCGCTTTTGTTTTCAACTCCACCGCCGGGGGCGGTGGCGGTCCTAATGACATTCGTAATTAGGTTAGAATATCACCCGGATATCTTCAGAATAAAACAAGCTTGACACTATTCATAACCTAACCTATATAAAAGGCGACAGCGACTAGTATTGATTGACGTGGTTCGAAAAACTATCGCATGGGTCAATTGGCCATCAATTTCAAGCTGAGGTTGGGCTGCTCCTTCGGTTTCCGTCAAGCTAGGCATTGGATTGGCGCCAAGTGACGAGTGTTACGCGAGGTAAATCATCAATTATTGTGGGATGAGTGTACCATAGCGAGTCCCATGACTGCATGACTGGCCGCCAGTGAAAAATAAAGACAAAGGTGGGACTCGGAATTGAGGGTTGGAGAGCGCATGATTGTCTTGCTGTGGGTATAGATCAGGCCGGGCAAGGGATTTCAGATGCATCGTTTAGAAGTTCACATTTGGCTTTCAACTGATTCTCTGAGCCCATTTCGAGTGGTAGGACCAGACTCGGACTCGGATAAGAAGCAGCGGGCTCCTCTTGTCGTCCTTTCAGTCGTCCCTGGCAATGCTTTGGTATAAACTGGGAGCCGCCGGTGTGGGAAAAGCCACAGGCTCAGGCTGCCGCCGCGTGGTCGTGGGATTGCCAATGATCATTTCCCCCTCTGCAGTCAGTGCCCGCCATGGTTTTCGACAAAACAGCGGTTTGTAAAAGGGTGAACGAATATGGCAGGGCATACCAGTACCAGGCTATAGAACTGATCAAGATTTGTCGGGCCTTCTCTATGGCCTCGCATCAATCTCCCAATCAGGATATTAGGCTGCAGAGGTGCAGTGATTGCCCCGGATTATGATTATTTGATCTCACTATGATGTTCTTGTCAGAGTGCGCGAAGCGTGCGATACAGCCCTCGCTCATGCCGTCAACTCGCACAAGAGGAAGCGTCTACCCACAGATAACCAATTTAGGATGGCGATTCGCAAGTTATATGAGTATGAGGAGGAGTTCCACCCTAGGTGATGGAATATTATTTGTGGTATCAAAGGCTCTATCCCTGACCATATGGCAATGATAGCAACCAGACCGTTAAGGCTCGCATGGAAAATGCAAAGAAAATGGATGACAAGAATAAGAAAAAAGAGCGAATTGTATGTGGTACTTGCATGAGATTTCTGTCCCACTCTTCGCTAATGACCTCCGCTCTCCTCCCGAACCTAGAGGGCCGAAGACAATACGTTGAGGATAGTCCAATTTCACATCCTTAAATCTCCTTCTGATAAGGACCCCATTACTGTGCACCGTGAGCGGTGATTTATCGATATGGTGTCGTCATTGATATCTGTGTCAGAGGCGCTCATTCACACTTCGGAGCTGTCCGACATTCTTTGGGTCTTTGGCCATTTCGCGCCCAAGAGGCCTAATGACCCCAGGGACGAGAAGTATGTTACTCTTGCGCAGAACCCCCACTTCTACGATGGTTTCCCTACACTTTCGACCGCATCTATGGACTCGTTTAAGACCAAGCCGACTGAGGACTATCGGGGCACGATTTATGTTCTCACCAATGATGAGCGCCGGGTATGCGATGGTGAATGCCAAGAACGATTCTGCCTGGACACCATTACATATGGCTTCACAAATGGGATATTTGGATGTTGTGGAACTCTTACTCGCTCGCGACGCTGACGTCAACATCCAAAACGAAGATGGAGAGACTGCTTTACACCTGGCAGCCTTTTATGGTCACTCTGAGGTTGTGCAAGTCTTGCTCGGGAATGACGTGAATCTGCGCATGGTTCATGCGCAGAACAATGAGGGTAAGACGTCATTGGACTTAGCATCGAACGAAGGTCATCACGACATCGCGCAATTACTGCAGTCTGTTAGAGGTATCGGTTTGAGAGGCGGTTCAAGAGCAGCAAGTTGGAGAGTGGGATGATTTCTCAGTAACTTAGCGATGGGGGGATTCAAAGACGATACAGTACGCGTAATCATTGAATATTGAATCCGTATGCATGTAAATCCGTAGATCACGTGCAGACTATTTTTATTCCGGCACATGTTTGTATGTATTTGGACGATGCTAATTAAGGAGTCGCGTTTGGCACGCGTCGCGACGCTCCCTAACCCGAACCGAACCTCTTGTCTGTGACTCAGAATGCGAAACAACGTCCGCGGGCCCACCTCAGCCCTCACAGAATTTCTTAGAGTCCGTGTTCTCCAAGTCTGTATTATACTCATGCTCACCCTTCGCTAGGAATCAGGCATTAACCATGCTTTGATCCGTCGTCGAGGGCAGCAACAACAACAGCAGCAGCAAGCTGAGGCGGGCCCTAGTGACGCGTCGGCTAGTGGAAATCAGGATCCTAGTAATGGCGCAGAGCAAGATGGGGGACGTGGCATGCCCACGGGAGATGTGTGTATCCTTACTGCCCATTACCTCAATACCTGTCTAACACTGGACATAGGTTGTTTCCGATTCCGATCACCTTGACAGTGAAAACGAGGTTCCGACTGGAAGAAAACGTAAGATATCAAAGGCAGCTTTGGAGAAGCAGAAGATGGCCGCGAAAAAGAGAGCGAAGAAGCGTAAGGATGACGATGATGACTATGAGGACGACGAGGACGAGTATACCGCCTTGTCGAAATCTCTCTGGACAAGCAAGTCGAGCAACGCGAAGCCGTCCATCGGAAGCCGGGAAAAATGTGCCAAATGCTCGAAGTTGTTCACCGTGGTGCGCTCTTCAGTGGTTGTGTGGCGAGCATCTCACTAATTAGGGTTTGGTTAAGACTAAATACACGCCGGCTGCTGACCCTTCACCCGGCTATCTTTGCCACTCCTGCGCCAAGGCATCTGGAATTGACCCATTCAAGAAGCCACCCGCCCCTCGCAAGCGCAAGTCGGCTGCGGAGAAGCGGAGTAATATAAATAACCAGGAGAGGAAGTTCCCAACCCTAGTCTCCCTTTGCATCAAGGTGTGTATAATCGTACCTTTTCCTCATTTTCTTATCAATTGCTCATGTTTTTAGATTATATCCAAACATATTAATGACATTGAAGCATTTGGGGACATCGGATCCGTCAACCTCGACAAGATTATCCGTGTCCTCTGCCGTTACCGATCATTGTAAGAGTATTCAACCTCTGATTCATTCGGATTCTCGACGAAAATGTGTAGGACGCCCGAAAATGCCACGCTCTTCCATGACGTGAAGAACACAAGTCTCAATGTCTATGACGGCACCAAGCTCGAACCACCTGCACTTATAACCCTTGCCCTATTAAACCCAAACCTGACCTCCCTCCGTATTGATTTCTGCGGCCACCTCGATGACGTAGTTCTCAACGGCTGGTCGACGTCTCTTCCTTCGCTCGTACGTCTTGAGCTTCTCGGACCCTTCCTTGTCCGCGCCGCCGCCTGGGTTTACTTTTTCCAATCTCATCCTCAACTGGAAGCTCTCCTACTTCATCAGAGCCCTCGATTCGACCTCGAGTGCATGTCAACGCTGGCTTCTGGTTGTCCAAACTTGACAGAACTGCGCCTGAAGGAGATTGGCAAGCTTGACGACGCGTTCCTCCCCTATATCTCTTCCCTCCGGCGATTGGAACAACTCGACCTATCTTCTCCGAGTACCTCCTGCTCTGATGACGGGTTGATCGCTTTACTCGAGAAATGTGGTGCGCGACTGACGCACCTAGATTTGTCTAAACATAACGAACTAGGGGATGATTTTCTTAAGTACGGCTTACAGGAATATGCGCCGAATCTCATATCACTTAGGCTAGACAACCTTCCCGCGCTCACTGACGAGGGTGTTGCAACGTTCTTCCGTACATGGCAACCTCCCGTTCTAACTGCGCTGAGCATCGCTCGTGCGCCCAACGTTGGTGCTCAAGCTCTGCCAGCATTACTGGACTGCGCCGGGTCCACGCTGTCGACGTTAAGTATTAATGCATGGCGCGAGACCACAGCCGAAGCTTTGGAAAAGATTGCGGGCGCACGAGAGCTGCGCGTGCTCGACATAGGGTGGAACAGGGCCGTCGATAATTTTGTGATAAAAGCGATCATGGACGGTTGCCCGAAACTGGAGGAGATCAAATGCTGGGGTTGTAACCGCATCACAGCGGAATGTCCTCGAAAGGTTAGTGTACCTTTCTCTCTGTCGGGGTTTAGGTTAGACGGGCTGATTGGCCGCTGGACCCCCAGATGAACGTCAATCTGATGGGAGTGGAGAGTTATGTGTATGCTGCTGGGTATCGGGTGATTTATTGACCTTGTTCCTTGTTCCGTGCGGTTTCGGCCCGGCGTATGGACGTAATTCAATATCACAGCACGGACTTTGTCTCTTTTGTTTCCCGTCCGTCCACCACGATGGTCTCACATATAAACCTGAAGCCAAACATCGGTGTATACACTGACCCACAGCACAACCTGTGGATTGGTGAGGCGGAACCTCATGTTGCAGACATCCAGTCGGGAGCGGTCCCAGACGAGGGAGAGGTGGTGGTGGAAATAAGGAGCACAGGGATCTGTGGGTGAGTGTCGAGATGCCAGTCGCGCGTGATATGTACAGATTTTGCATGCCTGTGCAGTTCAGACGTGCACTTCTGGCATGCTGGGCGCATCGGCCCCATGGTGGTGGAGGACAAGCATATCCTCGGTCATGAGTCCGCCGGAGAGGTATCTCACGTGACTTCGATTTGTACACATTGATATCCACGGCAGAGCCATTTTGTGCTTTATATTATAGATTATCGCCGTCCATCCGTCCGTAACGCATTTAAAGCCTGGTGATCGCGTCGCAATCGAGCCCGGTATTCCCTGTCATGCCTGCGCGCCATGTCTCAGGGGCCGCTACAACGGCTGCGAGCGCGTACTCTTCCGTTCTACACCTCCCGTTCCTGGTTTACTGCGTCGCTATATCACGCATCCGGCCTTGTGGTGTCACAAGCTCCCCCCCTCCCTTTCTTTTGAGGATGGAGCACTGCTTGAACCACTCTCAGTTGCGCTTGCCGCCGTGGAACGCGCAAATCTGCGACTGGGTGACGCGGCGCTTATCTGTGGCGCTGGACCGATCGGTCTTGCAACATTGCTTTGTGCGCGCGCCGCTGGCGCGTATCCGCTCGTCATTACGGACCTCGACGCCGGGCGTCTTGCGTTTGCCGAGTCGCTCCTTTCCTCACCGTCCTCCTCCTCGGGTGAGCCCCCGCGCGCGCGAACGTTACTCGTAGAGCGCGAAGAGGCAAAAGAAGCTATTGCCGCGCGGATCGTAGATGCGATGGGTGGCACAGAGCCAGACGTAGCGCTCGAATGCACAGGTGCGGAGACCTCAATCGGCGCTGCGATCGAGGCTGTCAGGTTTGGCGGGACGGTGTTCGTGGTAGGTGTTGGGAAGAGCGAGATGCAGTTTCCTTTTATGCGGATGTCGACGAGGGAGGTCGACGTCCGGTTCCAGTATCGATATGCAAATACGTGGCCGAGGGCAATTGGGCTTTTGGAGGCGGGCGTGTTGGGCGATGTGAGGAAGTTGGTCACGCATCGGTTTGCGATTGAGGACGCTGTGCGCGCGTTTGAGACGAGCGCGGATCCGAAGAGCAGGGCAATAAAGGTGCAGATCACGAATGTCAGGTAGTAGGATGTGGTACTGTATCAATGACCACATCGCGACCAGACGTATTCACAAATGTCGAATACAGTCTCATGGTGAAGATGTCCTGGGTGCTATAGACGAGCGCAGCGCTTATCTCTGGTCGAGAGCGGTCTTTATACACACTGGCAGCCGCAGAAGGATAGGCCATCTCTCGGACTTGCATCCTCACCACACCAGCGGAAATGATTTCGCCAATAATCTAGTGAATCTTCTGCTTATCTATCGACTTCTCAATCTCGTCGTCTGGAATTATCGATATCTATTTCGACTCAACCGTCTTCTCCTTCCGACAGCTTACGGCGGTGGCTGTGGGTGGAGAGTTGAAGCAGGTACTTTCGTTCCAGCTACCACACTACGCGTCTTCTTCCAACCCATAGCCTGAAGCCTGCACCGGGTTTAGTAACGGCATAAGAGACAGCGGCAGCGGCCTCCTTATCGCTTGCTTGGAACAATGAACACGGTAGCAGAGGCAGATATGATACCATGGCGATGCACTTGCAGTGTCGCCGCCAGCGACGAAAGAACAATGAAACTACGGAAGCATAGATCAACAAGTCTAGACGCCGTGGTCTTCCATTCTTTGCCGCTCTCCGCGCTCATCGATATCAACACGGAATGATCCCGATAGCAATGAAGAATGCTCCATTAGACCGACTGGAATAAAATATACAGTACAATATCAATAGCGTGATCAGTGAATGGTGGAAAACGTCTCGATACGATGGATGATATATATGCAAGTGAAAATACCTCATACAACAGTAGCTTATACGGTTGTGAAGAGACTGCGGCAGTGGCAGCATTCGCTACTTAGGAAGAAAAGGATTCCGAGATGCCTGGATCGTTCCCGTTCCCGCAGGAACGAGCCAGGGCGTATCACCGTTACCGGGCCCGGGCCGGAGCTCGTCCCCTTCCTCAACCGACTTAGCAGCATACCGCTGTGCCTCCGAGATCTCTCTATCCGACCTTGAGCTACTAACCGTCGTTCCCGAGAACCGCGACGGCGTGATGACCCCGCGCAAATTCACAGGTTTTCGCGGTACGGGCGCACGGGATGGCAAACCGGTCACTTGCGAATACAACGATTCTGTATCCACCTCACTCCCGCCACCCGAGCGCGCATAGTTCGACGAACCGGGGGCTGCAGGGCTCAGACCCATCTTATTGAGCGCAACCATGTGCCGTTCTTCTTCGCGATTCCTCAGCTGTGCAACGCGCAGCGCCACTTTATCTTCTTTTGAGATCCGAGGGCCCCGCGAGAACAACGAGCCGAGTTTTTCTCGCCACCCTGCACCTCTCGCATCTATGTTTTTCACAGCTGCAAACTCTGCTGTGCGCTTAGCACGCTTGGCGCGCATACGTTTACGGAAGAGCGCGAGGACGCAGAGGAAGATGAGGACGCAACCGAGCGTCATGAGCAATATCTCCCACCACGCGAGACGTCGACCGTTGATCGAGGTAGGCGAGTTGATCCCCGTGATGGTGGGAATTGGAACGGATGATCCTGAGACCTGCGAGACCGAGACGAGATCCGAAAGACACACGCCGAGGCCGGGAACGACGCTGGCGGTAGCAGTCGTCGTCGTGCCATTCTCATTGCAGTTGGCTGCCACGCAAGATCCTCCGCGGAGGACCGAGCTCGAGCTTGAGCATGCAAGGCAGTTACTTGGTCCTGCGCCGGAACAACTCGAACAGCTGCTATCGCACGACTGACAACTTCCGCTCGCGGAGTCGAAGAATTGCGTCTTGGAACATGTCGGTAGACAGCGGCCATTGGACAGCACCGGTCGGTTGGCTGGGCAGCTTGAACATTGATTAAATGAAGTCCCGGAACAGGTCGCGCAGTCTGGGTGGCAGGAAGTACATGTTCCAGACGTGGTGATGGAATTGGATGGACAAGATGAGACGCATTTGCCACCGGACGCTAGCTCACCACCGTTACAGGTCAGACAAAAGTCGGCCGCTCCGACACAAGTGCCGCATTGAGAGGAGCAAGCTGTAGTGGCAATCCTCAGAACAAATGTAGGAAATAGACAGAGATAAAAACATACGAGTGCACGTCAAATTGTTCGTTGGAGAAAGAAAGGTTCCAGATGGACAGTTTCCAACGCACGAGCCATTCGACAACACGAAACCAGGAAGACATGTCGCACACTGTAATTGGTTGATAGTTGACGCTACGTTGAAGTTGGGAATCCCACAGGAAATACATTTCGCTGGGCAGCCTGTATTGCCAATTAGATCTGACCTTGGATAACAAGAATCGTAAAAATAACTTACTGTCACACGCATGCTTATTGTTGTTCGCGATCATGCTTGAGCCAGTACAAATGCCATTTCCATTTGTTGGAACACAGCTCCCGCCGAGCGAGAATTGACCGTTACCACACACGATGCAGTCATTTGATGTAGAACCAGAACACGTCGAGCAAGAAGGGGAACAAGGCTGACACGCCGATCCACTGCTGAAGCTGCCATCGGGGCAAACAGTGCCAGAGGTTGTCACTGATTGCACCGCGTCACATTTTGTGCGGTCGTTAGCGTCCTGGGTAAAGCCTTGCTTGCAGGCGACACAGATCCCACTGCCATCCGCGCATTGTTGGCAGCCCAGTCCGCAAACAGCGCAATTGCCATTCCCGTCCAGGAAGAATCCGGGAGCACAAGTTGCACACTGAGTACCGTTGGATGCGGTTGTCCAGCCTGCGTTGCACGAGCATTGTCCATTGGCACCGCAGACGCCGTTAAGACAATTACAAGTCGATGAGAGGTTCGCAGTCGTAGACGAGAGACAACGTCCTGAACCGGTAATTCCGTCATCGCAAGCGGTACAACCCGCAGGGCACGCCTGGCAAGAGGGACCGAAAAAGCCCTTTGCACAAACCTCACAGGATGTACCGTTGAAGCCAGACGGACACGTGCATTGACCAGATGCGGAACAAACGCCAGCGCCAGAACATGGAGGCGAGCAGGCGTTGGATCCCATGGCGGAAAGGGATAATGAGGTTACCCCGGGAAGTTGAGACACGTCTGGTACGGAATCCCAAAGGATGATACGCTTGTTACTGGTCGTTACGGCGATCCAAATGTTGGAGGACATGGCAATCGAACCAGCGGACAGGGGGTTTGATGAGTTATTAGATGCCGGGTTAGTTGGAAGGGCTGAAAATTGCGCTTGTCCTGAGTAAAGAGCCTGGGGATAAATAACGAGACCGGGTTGTAATGCGACATTGAGAGGGAGAGAAAGAGTGGACGCATTGAAACCTGTTGAAGGCGAGGATGAAGTCGAAGAACTTGTAAGAACTTGGTGGAGCAGTTGCGGATTAGTGGTCGATGTGTACTGGCCGGGAAGGAGAATGACGTTAGAGGGTATATTAGGTGATGATAGTACGGTGCCGACTTGAAGAACAGGTCAGTAAGAGAGGTAGATGAGGTATGGGAGCTTGCGTACTGGTTGTGTTGGAAAATCCTTGGATACACTGCCCAGCAGAACAAACAACGATCGAATTAGTAGAATTGGTGGATATGGGGGCGGCGCGAGCCACGAAGAGGGTGGTTAAAATGGCTAGTAGAGTAGACAGCATTCAGTGATCGTCGAGGGGTCGTGAGACGGATGGAAGTAAAGAGAAGAGAGAGAACCAGCCCTCGTGCTGCAAGAGGGAGATAAGTGGGACAGCACGCTCATTATTCGCCGCGGTCTGTGCTTTTGTATGCTGGACAAAGAGAGTCATTGTTGCACGGGTCAAGGCAACGCTCAAACAAAAAGGCCTCGGTTATCGATATTTCCTTTTATGGACACAACACTCGCGACCAGCCATTTTACCCGAAGTTCCCGCGTCGCATGGGAGTACAATAAGAGCCATGCTGCGCCTTTTTCCTTTCTTTTTTATTACTCTCTGTGTCTGGTCTGGGCATTGTCTTTCAACTCGAGCAAGTCAAAAAGTCCGACTCCCGACTCCCGAGACACCAGAACTCAAAACCCACACAAGACTCCCTGTGGCGGTGGCCCATTTGTGTGCCTTTGTGATCACGTGTTATCTGTGTCAAGTGTCCACTCAGGTGCCTCATCACCGCCTCATCCAGTGCCTCGTCCTCGTCACTGCGCCAACATGCTGTAGTATAAAGGTACGCTACGGCGCTCGGGACGCACGTTCCATCAAGCTGTGTCCTGCTACTACCTCGTTTTTGGCTCTTCCCCTTTGATCATTCCACCCGACCCCGACCGTCAACTGTTCCAGCGGTCGTATATCCTGGATCGGGTATAACAAGGGCCTAGGCCATCTAACCCTGGACCGGCAAACCCAAGTGTGGCAATAAATAATATCCTTCCAAGTTGTGGTGAGCCCGGATGATCTCCACTTGTCTCTAAACCCGCTGATTGTGGCGTTCCCCTACTTTTAATAACCCCATCACTGCTGTCACCTGAAATAGCCGACGGCAGTGTGCGTTAAGACGTCTAGGACCGCAGACCCTTTATACCTGCACAGTAACTTGTAACACCTCAAACACATACCCCTTCATACCCAACGACCAACTCCATCCAAGTCATACGTACACACAATTCATGGGTAGTGTCTCACCAATTGCCGAAGTACAAGTCGAGCTCGCCGAGCGACCGGACGATTCCCCGTTACGCTGCGCCTTCGTTCCTCTCTCCGAAACCGACCTCACCCAGCGCCTGAAAGCTCTCGCCAAGCCCGAGCGATCCGTTTTCGACGCAACGCGCGGCCATCTCGCCGACGCAGTCGCATTTCAGCCCTGTACACGTTACGACTCGCAAGACCGTTTCACCGTGCGGCAGCTCGACGTGCATGGGAAGAAGTGGACATTCACGGGCGTCTTTGACGGTACGTTACTTTGGCGACGGCCAAATATTTTTGAAAATAAAATGTTGTATGAACACGCGCGCTGATGTGTCAAGGTGGCTTGGTACTCCTGCTGTTCAATTTGTCCTCATGTGCTGGTCACCAACAAAGGTCATCTTGGAGACGCAACCGTAGAACACGCCGCATATCACCTCCCAATCATCGTCGATGAGCTACTTCACAAGTTGATTCCCACGCCGGACGCGCCTTTACCCACGCCCGACACTGTTCGCGATATGCTCATGAACCGGATCACGGCATTCGACAACGCCATCGCGGGAGACGTGCTGGAGTTGTTCCCGGGTGGGATCGAGTCATTACCAGACCTCACAGACGAGGAGATCCAAGCGGTAGTGAACGATTTTGCAGTTCCCGGTGGTGTTGGTGGTAGCAACGGTACTGGTGCCGGTGCGAATTACAAGAAAGCCAGACTCTGCCTTTACGGCACGACTGCGCTCGTCGCTCTCGTCGATCCCGCACACGAGAACCTATGGGTGGCTAATCTCGGAGACTGCGAAGCCGGTACGTGCCTCGTCCAAAAGCAGAGAGTTGGTTGACTAAGCTTTTTTTTTCACATCAGTGTTGGTAACGCCGGACCCGGACGGGCGCCTCCCGCGTCACCAGGTGCTCAACGTATTGCATAATGGCAGTAACGCGGCAGAAATCGCACGTGTGCGGCGTGATCATCCTGGCGAACCGGAGAGCGTGATGAACGGCCGCGTGCTCGGCACGATTGCGCCCTTCCGATGTGAGTCCCTGCCCGTCCCCGTCCCCGTTCATTTCCGAGTCAGAGTCCGTTTACCTCCTGATGATGATGATCGATGCACATCTAGGCATCGGAGACGCACCGTTCAAGCAACCGGCCATCTTCACCCGTCGCGTACTCTACAACCTATTCCCAGGCGTAGCAGACCCAACGCCCTGGGAGACCTTCCTCTCCCGAAATCGAACCCCGCCTTACATCTCTTCCGAACCGGACGTAATCCACCGACGTCTCGGCCCACGCTCCTTCCTCATACTCGCCACCGACGGTCTCAGCGAGTTGTACGACGGTGCGGGCCGCTCGGATATGGTAGCCGATTGGGCGCGATGCGTCGCTGAGGCTGGAGCCAAGGAGGCGGTGGTGGTGAACGGCAAGGAGAAGGAGAGTGGGGTCGAGGAGAACTTGGCGCTTGGGTTGTTGCGCCGTGCGCTTGGTGGTGAGGACCTCATGTCTATATCGCAGATGATCACGCTCGATATGGAGACTCCGTGGATGGATGATACGACTATTATCGTTCAGGCACTTTAGAGGATGCATCATCGTGCATCATGCGCCGATCTGACCTTTTTTTTTTTGCTCTTGCTCTCGCCTTCCTGCATTGCTTTGCTGAACTTACAACTTGTTATCGTGCTATCGCATCCCATCGCATTGCATCCTGTGGACGCATCTATTTTTTTCGTCCACGGTTCCTTCCTTTTATTCCCTCTTCTCCTTGGTCGCTCTCTGAATGTTCTTTCTGTCTGGCTAATGGGAGTTGTGCGTGGGTGTGCGTGTGGGTATGGATATGTTATATGCGTTTTGTCTTGGTCTTGTCTCGTCTTTTGTTCTCCCTGTCGTCAAACTGCTCTCTTAGGATCTTTACTTGTCGCATGATAACCTCTATAATCGCAGCAGTCGCAATCTCGTGGAAATGTATAACAAATAACAAATATACTACGGGTGATGAGATCCAGTCTTTCTTTCGTTCTTTGCTCGATCGCCCCGATCGATCGTTCCGTTCTCTACGAATGACGAGCACTGGCAGCACCACCTTTGCCCTTGGTAACTCAGAGTCTATCTCTAATATGTATAGCAAAATCCCCCGCCGGTTCGGGCGAGGCAACCCAGGGGCACCATGCGTCGGAAGCGGGCTGACGGTGGCTGACGGCTACGATCGCAGGCAAGACCTCAGCACGATTGGCAAGGGTAACGGTCGCGGTCGCCCCTAAAGCGCAGAGGGTGGACAGGCAGAGAGAAGCGGCTTCATCGGATGACATGGTTGCTGAGCGCTGAGTTGCGGGGTTTGTTTATGCGGCCTCAGCTCTGTCCACGGTGTTGTTACGTGCAGTGGTGGACACTCATGCTATCCTTGAGCAAGTTCGGTAACATCCACGCCCGAGATTCACCGGCAGAGGTCACAAGAATGTTTGAGATATAGCACTTCCTGTACTTCGGCCATTTCGGTCTCAGCACGGTGCTGACACCGAACTGACCTGACCGAGAGTACTGTCACAGCACTTTCGGTCAGCTCGGTGTCAACACACTTACTGTAACAAGGGTCCAAACAGCAAACACGATTTTTTTTTTTTCCCATTAGCACTTTTTACTTTCGGCTATTCGGCTATTGGAACTTTTTGGCATGGTACTGTCCAAATAGCCGAATGTAAACTGCTAATGAGAAAAAATAAATCGTGTTGCTCGTTTAGGGTCTCATAGCCATCAAGCTACTGTACTAGTAAAGGGAGAGCGTACTGTAGTCGACCTCGATAGTGGTGAGTATTCGCTCGACGATCGGTCTTCCATTGGCAGATGAAATGTAGCAATCGACGATCGCCCATCATTTTTTGCCACGGCCCGGGGACATGCCGGATGACATTGCATTGCACAATATACTTCTCGAAATCGCGCCGAAATTTGGTACAGTACCCCCGAGTTTCGCTGGCATTTGGATAGTGAGTGTTTTACTGTACTGTATTATTTGCTCGTCGTGATGCGCAGATATGCAAACGGTCGGACTCACGGATGTGGGCACCAACGAAAGTCACCGAAATCGAAGTGCAACCGTTGGCGTGCAATATGGACACGGGGTCGATCGGCTCCCTGAGGCTCGATGGTCGTCGCACCAAGGCCCGGGGGACCGGCGAAGCGGACGGATGATCGCCCATTCTTCTCTTGATATGAACGCAGGGCGTACAAATCGCGATTGCCAGCACGCTGTCGTTCCCTGTGCCAATGTCAGCACTGTGCAATCTGTCGGCCAGGTTCTGATGTTGAAATATCGAGCTCGCGCGGCTCGTCTTTTTAGCTTACTTTCTGGCAGTTTCCGAGTACAGTACATTAGTTTTAGTATGGTACTAATTATCTTCCATTCACACCTGACAGTACATACATTTTAGTGGTATAAGTACATGTAAATAGTACTGGGCCCCCTTGCGCGTTTGCCCCACCCCAATACCCACTCGTCTCCGCACGCGCGCGCCGTTTTTCCAACATCCGAAAGAGGCGATGGCGAGGAACTTGAAGGAGATGCAACGGACATGCACTCTGTAAAGTGTACAGTCTGTGAGAGAGGGCATTGAAAAAAGGCGTAACACAGACCGGCCATCGCAGAAGGGGAAAACGTGAGCGATCATTGGGAGAATCGACAGCATAAATATATTTGGATCCGAGTCCACGGAAGTGTAGAATACAGTGTAGAATACCTTGGCTGATTACGTAATATGAATTCGCCCGCCATGACTGTCCTGTTCTAAAATTTGTCATACTGCAAACTACAAACTGCCCGAGCGAGAGAATGCGTATGTCGAATCCGAGTCACGCGTGGTACGACCCGGACATACACACGCACACGATCACACCGTATGTGGTTCCGTGTTTTTCGTGTCAAATGTACTGTTTCCTTCGGCACCAGGGTCGCTCGAGATGACCTTGTGTGGTACGAACTCCAGCTGCTACCAATGAGAAGAAGAAAAAAGGAATAGTCGTCAGATGAAGGGTTCCTTTTCTTCGTTGGAGGAAGGCTTTGGGGGACGTACGGGCATGTCGTGCAGTTTTGAAACATCATTTGGATCGACTTCGCCTGGTCTGACCGACCATGCTGCGACAACGTTCCGGCTCGCGCCTGTCAGTGTTGGGAAGTGCGTGCGATTGGCGGCTCCAGCTAGCGTTGCACGGCCCTCCCTAAGAGATAATGAACTAAGTCGTCTGTGACCGTGACGAAGAACTGAAAGTACGTACAATGTCACGAACAGTGAGATAGGATATAACTTCCCAAGGACTGTCTGCAGCATAATCGCCCAGCTCGAGATAATCGGCGCCTAAATTGGGAACAAAAGCCGGGTCATTGAGGCCGCTCTCCAACTTCACTCTTCAGAAGAAAAGAGAGGAATGACACATACTCCATGGGCACAAACGATCAAGGTAGCGATAGCAAAGGTACATGGCGGGATTGCTGATTCCCAGGTGATAATGATAAGGCGGAAAAGTATCTGAACATGCGACAAACTTATCAGTTCAACGTCAATGTGAAAAAATACAGGCCCTTGCTTGACGAAATTGTTTGGTATGTATATCAGACCTTGACCGGGTGAGAAACACGAGGACTACGAGGTGTTCGAGTCGAAATTGGCCACAGGGATTAGTCCAAGTCTGGCGGTCACAATAAATTCAATGCGACTTACGGATACCGGTGACGGTAAAGTCAGTGACTAGACAAACCACAGATTAACTGTCAAAGGCATTCTTTCTTCATCGCTATGAAAAGGGCTTCACCTGCAGAGAAGGCCACGGAGAGAATGGCTTGATGGCGAGTAATCAGTTCCAGAGCTCAAGAACGCGCTTACGAGGACAAGACTTACAACATATAAAAAAGGCATTCACTGCCAGTAAATGAATGTTCCCGCCGTGCCAACCAACAAGACACATTAAGACCATAACGTAGATATTAGTTACGACACTGCCGATAACCAGCAAGACGAGGAAGAACTGATTGAATTGCAAACGATCGGTCATCTCTTAGTATTCACATGAAACACCCTATAGACTTACTGCTATGTACGGTCGGCGTTTAAGGCTTACATGCCAGCAACGCCATATGAGAAATAGCTGAACCGGAGCAGCTATGAACGACGACTAAGTGGGGGCAGCGGATCCGTCAGACATGGGTGGCAAAACAGAGTTAACGTAATCCCAGAACTTACCAGTGTGAAATAAATTTTGTCAGGCCAATGGAGATCAGAAACTGCCGCCTATCCAGAATAACACGGGGAAGCGGGGGCGGGGAATTAGAAGAGCGTGTCGCGTAGGAGATGGAGACTTCGAAACTGAAATGCCGCCGGATGACGGTAAAGTCCACTTACCCAATTGCCGAAGTCCTGCACCGATGTTCGCCACCACGACGCGAAGGTCACTCCCATTTGAAACCTGTTCCAAGACAATGCATGAGATATGTGTTATTTTTTTTTTCAGATTGTCAGAATGTATATCAAGGTGCCATGTACGAAGCGATGGAAAGCCACGTACAAAGCCACAAAGGTCACAAAGTAAACCAACAACTGGATGGCCAATCTTTCGCCTCTCCGCATGAAAAAGCGAGCGAAGAGCACGATGATGATGCCCGTCTCGATCGCGCCGATAAACGCGGATAGGGCTTTGGCCCCCAGGAATTCTGCGCCGCGTGACTTGAAACTGAAGGTGCTGTTAGCAGCGAAGCTAACGGCATCCCTGCTATCGATCGTGACCGATCTGAACATGCAAGGATCCTGCCAAAAGTAGGTGGGATGGCACGACGGGCACACTGACGTCGAGAAGGGGAAGACTCGAGGAGGAAGGGAAGATAGCGGTGGGGACGACGGTGCCTTAGTCTAGGGATCGAGTCGAGCCCAGCTGCACTACTTATACCTCTGCTGGGTCTGTAGTACAGTAACCGGACGCAATAAATGCATCGTCAAATGTAACTGAATATGGCGTCAAGCGAACGAGGAAGCCCCTGGAGTTTTTCAAGCACGGCGGTGTTTAGTTGTCCAAAGCGCGTTAGACCGAAGACTCGCGACTCGGACACCCACACCGCCCGAACCGGCAATCTCCGAGTGCTCACGGCCGTGCCTGCAGCTGACTGCCCCGCCCATCAGCATGTCTTCGCTTCGCTTCTCGGGATCGTCCATTCCAGTACGCACCGCCAGGGCCTCGATTTTTTTTTCGCCGGGGCCTCGACGTGGCCTGAGTCGATGCTCAAATCTCGACAAACAAACTCTTTGGTCACCTTTGCCCTGAAAATCGTCATTCGCGAGAAAATCATGCCTCTCACGCGCCTGCTGTCTGCCAGTTGTCTGCCGGCCTAAGTTACAGCATTCCGTAGAAATTTCCAATCCCATAGAGTTCTGTAACCTTGAAAAAAAAATGCCCAACCCCATTTTGGGGCCTGCGTACACGGAGATGATTGACTCCTTCAGCAATGATGTGTATAAAACTCGTTTACTGTAACTTAAGTCCGTCATGAAAGACATAATTAAGCGACAGATTGGTGACCGGGCATCGTGTTCCGTCTGGGATCGAGGCCACCCTCATTAAGGGCCCGAGTCCTGGGAAACAGTGGTTCACCACCATCATTGATACAGGGGTCTGCCGTCAGTCTGCGCAGTCGTCTAATACAATTCTATGAGACAACACATTGAGCTTCCTAAAATATGCACCCATTTGATGAACGAAGACGATTCTGCATTGGAGAGACCGACAACCGGCCGTCTGCCAGTGTGCAAGGTACATGCAGCCACTACTAATACGAACATCGGGCGACGTGAGAAAACAATTGAAGGGGCCCGAGAATGATCGACTTCGGAACCTTGACTTTGACGTCGTATTTGGTCATACAATGCAAAGTACCAAGGGGGTTCCATATGGGCCACAGCACCCGTGTCAAAGGTTAGTGATCCTTCTCATGCAGTCGCTGTGCAATGGCAAAGCCTCAAAACCAAACTGGCGCCTACCGTGACAGTAGCTGGAGAGAAGTTCAAAATTTTCACATACAGTAGTTCTTCACAGCGATCAAAAAGGTCAAGTTTGAAGTTTGAAGACCGCACAGTGGCGTGGCCGCCGAGAACAAGAACTTGAACGATAGCTTGATAACGGGGCTCGACTCGCTCGGAAATTCTATTGTGCGTTTGTGATCCGTCTAGATGCGGATCACAGACGGCGACGGTCATATTTCATGACACCGGTCGTGAACATCTGTCAGCATAAAGACAAAGTTCATTCCAGGAACATACTTAGATAAATAAGCCATCAGGAAAAGTGTCATTACTGATTTGTGTTTCTTTGTGACTTTCTGTACTTACAAATGTCCTTTTTTGCCTTTTTTTGTCTTTCCAAAGACCAGAATGAAATGAAAAAGTATTAACACCTTTCCTGATGAGTAATTCCCTCCTACTAATCTTACACGGGCGTATCGATAATACGGTACGTATCTCGAGCAATGTAATTGTCCTAGGGAGATAGAAAAAAGTGAAGTAAAACACACGCATGGTACATACATTAAAAATGTACGGTCCAGCCGCCCGTACAGTGGTCCCCGAATGCACTAGTAGAATGTCACTTCGAAACCATCCGCCAACGGCATGTCAATTTGTACACGTAGCACCTTGTTTGCGCCCTCGTACGAGAACGGCATATTGCCCTTTCCTGGATGAACCGCCACGGCCGTAGGGGGGTTCTCAACGTCCAAGAATGCCACGCTCGCGACCTTCACCCCAACGGCGTACTCGAACGAGCCACGAACACAAAGATTACCATCCGCAAATACCATCTCCACGCTCGTCGGCTTCTCCTGCACAATGCTCACACCATCGTCAACGTACAGCGAACCCGCTGCCGTGCCTTTCGCGTCGGGCGCGACGACAAACTCGAAGTCCTTAGTGCGCAACTCCGTCGTCGTCATCGCCCCAGTCGTGCGGAGCGGGAGCACCACCCCGCCGCGGATGTGTACCGGGATTGTAGTGAAGTTGACATCTGTCAACGTGATATTGTGACCAGTGCCTTCGACAGGTGCAAATGTTGCGAAGTCATAGAACTTCTCCTTGGGCAGATAGATCGTCACCGTCGTCGCGTTCTCCTCTGTTACGGGCGAGACCAGAATCGAGTCCCCAAAGAGGAACTGCAAGTCGATCCCAAACGTGGCCATGTCCGTCGGATACTTAAACCAGAGTGGGTTGAGTACTGGCGACCCATCCAAACTCGCTTTATGAAACGCCGTATAGAAGTAATCCAGTAGGCGATACCTATCGGATGGGCTTTGGGATCACCACTTCACATTCCTCGCGCATTATCCTCACCTAATATCGAGGGCGTTCTTCGCTGCCTGAGCCACCAATGGCCATCGATAGAATTCCTGACTGATGGAGATATCGCTATTATGCTACAATGCCATACCAATCATCAGGGACATCCAGTTACCGCATTAGCAAATACTCACGTTCCTCATAAAGGGATAGAATGCACCAAGCATCGCCCAACGCGCGCACAACGTCTCCGTCGTGTTATCCCCTTGTCACACAAAGTTCGGTTGATATCCAGGAGGAGCTTTCAATGCTCACCAAAGCCGCAGATGTCACTCCCGATCATGGGTACCTGAAACACCGACGCCATTCCTAGCATACCCGCGATCGATATACGATAGTGTTCCCATGTGCTCAAATTGTCACCCAACCATTTCCCCACCTTATGGCCAGCGCCTGCGAATGTCGAACGTGTGATGACGAGTGTGCGTAGGCCAGGGCGACGCGCAAGCATGGCCTCATGCGTAGCAGTGGACATCATCGTGCCATACAGGTTGTCTAATTCGAGGCGCCAGGTAGACCCATTAGAGTTGCTGGCCTTGCGGCGCGAAACAGGCGCTCAGACTCACGTGTGTCATATTCAACGAGACCATTTGCATGAATCGAATTAGTCTAGCAAAATTCGGCATTCATTCATGAGTCACGTGTCATATGTCAGCAGGGAGAGACCCACATAAGCGGTTCGATTAGAAAGGACACCCTGGGCATTATCGATGACGTAGGGGGGATCGAGTAGGTCATCTCCTGCATGGTTCGGTGTCCCTCGCTTTGCGAGCTTGACGTTCGCGTTGCTGAAAATTGTAGCATTTGGGCTGGGCACCAGTGAGGTACGGTTAGGGGGGAAGCCATTTTCAATGGCCTGGGCGGAGGGATCGTCACAGGGATAAACGCAGAACTGGCCGACAAAACATCCCCGTGTATGAGAACAACGAAAGGGACTCGGGGTTGCGAACTACATACACTCGAAGGTTCATTCATGTCGATCCAAACACCATCAACGTCAAATCCTGTTTCAGGGTTATAGAATCTCTGAAATTCACCGGTCCAGTATCTAAACGAGTGTGGCGTTCAGCGTCTCACGTCCAAATGCCAGACTCTGACGACGAGGACTCACTCGCTAACTTTCGGATGGAACCAGTCTAGATGAGACTGATTAGAAAGAACGAATACATGTTTCTATATAGAATCCCCTTACCGGGGAAAACGGTGACACCTATATAAATGGGTTTGAAGTTTTTTCTCGACCCCAAATTTGGTAAAACACACCTGGCCAGACAACGCCCAAGCTTGCGCTGCCATTTGGGGTCTTGACCCACAAGTCCAATTCAGTGCCACGATCGTACGGTTCATAGCCTTGACCAGGTAAATGTCCAATCGCGGGATCCGTCATCAGAACTGGATCCATCATGTCACCCGTTGTATTACTACTGAACTGATATATGAAACATACCATAACGCTGGTCATGCTTGTGTAAATACTCAATGATATCACGCATGCGGGCAGGTGGGAAGTATTCCGGATCCATCGTGAATATTCTACGCTTGAACATATAGTCTGAGAAGTGACCGTAAATTGACACATCAAACACCAGAATAGCAAGAACTCGCCAATGTCAGTCCACATCGTCTCGAGTGGGATACCGGCAGCCGAGTAGTTGGAGATTACACCAGCCACATCAATGTAATCTAGTCAAGCGGAAACCCGGTCAGTGCCCAATCACTCGCCCGTAACCTCTAAATAAAGAAGCGTACCTCGATACCCATACCTGCATTGATGCAGACCAAATGACCAATACGGTACCTCAGCAGGTGTCCCGACGATCTCCGCATATTGCCTCGCTACCTCAGCCGGATCGGTCTCACTGCCGACCAAGAAGTAAAAGTCGAACACCCCGCCGATGACATTATACTCCAGTGTGGTCGCACTCTCACCGTCACCGCGAATCTTCACGTCCATCCCAGAAGAGCTGAGGAGGAAGACGCCATGTGTGCCGCTATAGGGTTGATGCTCAAAGTATACCGGATGATTACTGTACAGGTTCGTGCCACGTGGAATCCCAAACGCATCACGGGACCACAGCGTGCGTGTCGTATTTGTCTCGTCCAGCCGGAATGGC
>WNFQ01004805.1_pt2 | contig 20752 bp, 21 predicted proteins | sample 5400171 | NCBI WGS metagenome assembly WNFQ01 (sample SAMN13153356, study PRJNA577476) | soil metagenome | isolation source: 20 cm soil under Madrone tree | place: USA:California | collected 2016-06-14 | reverse complement strand
GACCTCAGGCCATCTGTTCCGCCTTCCGCCTTCCGCGTTCCCCGTTTCAAAGTCGTCGGCAACATCCCTTACGCCATCACCTCTCCCCTGATCGACAAAGCCCTCACTCTGCCGCTCCCGGCGTGCATCGTGTTTCTCGTCCAGGCCGAGGTCGCCGACCGCATCGCCGCGTCCCCGGGGGCGAAAGCGTACGGCGCCCTCTCCGTGGGAGTGCAGGCCGTGTGTCGGGTGGAGAAGCTCCTCGCCGTGCGCGCGGGGGCGTTCACGCCGCCGCCCAAGGTCCACAGCGCGCTGGTGCGCCTCACGCCGCTGGCCGAGCCGGTCGTCGCGCCTGAAGAGATCGCGGCATTCCGCGCGTTCGTCACTGCCTGTTTCACCCGGCGTCGCAAGCAGCTGCGCAACGTGGTCATGGCGGCCACGGGGCGATCCGCCGCCGTCGTGGCGGCTGGCCTCGTGGGGCTCGGCCTGGATCCGATGGTGCGTGCTGAGATGCTGGCCCCGCAGGTCTTCGTGCGGCTCTTGCGTTGGAGCGCTCGATTGTGAAATAATTCACAATATGAGGAAGATCTCCGAGAGCACAGTGCGGCGGCTCTCTCTGTACCTCCGGTTCCTCGAGCAGTTCGACGCGCAAGGCCAGGCCACCATCTCCTCCGCCGAGCTGGCCCGGCGCGGCGGCACCACCTCGGCGCAAGTGCGCAAGGACCTCTCCTTCTTCGGCTCGTTCGGCAAGCGCGGCCTGGGCTATTCCGTCCCCGAGCTCACCGCCCGCATCCGCGACATCCTGGGCCTGCGGCGTACCTACCGCGTCGTGCTCGTCGGCGCCGGCCGCATCGGCAGCGCGCTCGTGCAATATCCCGGGTTCCGCCAGCGTGGCTTCCACGTCGCCGCGATCTACGACAAAGACCCGAAGAAGATCGGCTCCCGCTGGAACGGCCTCGTGGTGCGCGACATCCGCCACCTCGACGCGGATCTGGCCAAGGAGCCCAGCGACATCGCCATCGTCGTGACCCCCGCCGAGTCGGCGCAGGAGGTCGTGGACCGGCTGGTGCGGGCGGGGGTGAAGGCCATCCTCAACTTCGCGCCGGTGCAGCTCGCGGTGCCCGCGGACGTGGCGGTGAAGTCGGTCAACATGGCGCTCGAGCTCGAGACACTAAGTTTCGCTCTGGCAAATCGTTAGCTGCCCGTCGGAGCCGCGGTTAGATTCCCGCCCATGGCGCGCGTTCACGTCACAAGCGAAATCGGCCCGCTGCGGACGGTGCTGGTGCATACGCCCGGCCGCGAGCTGGTCGCGGTCACGCCCGGCAACCGCGAAGACTACCTCTACGATGACATCATCGACCTGGACCTCGCCCAGCGCGAGCACCGGCGGTTCGTGGCGGTGCTGGAGCGGTTCGCCCAGGTGTACGAGGTGCGCACGCTCCTGACCGAGCTGGTGGCGCGTCCTGACGTACGCGAGTTCCTGGTGACCCGCGCGCTCGAGGTGGTGCCCTCGGACGTCTTGGCCAAGCAGCTCGCCGCGCTCTCGCCGGAAGAGCTCGTCGGACTGATGATCGAAGGCGCCCTCGAGGAAGCCGGGCCGATCGCCCGGGCGCTCAACGAGACAGGCTTCGCGCTGCCGCCCCTCCCCAATCTCTTCTTCACCCGCGACGTGGGGATCGTGATCGGCGAGCACTCGATCATCGGCTCGATGCGCTACGGCGTGCGCTGGACCGAGGAGCTGCTCGTGAAGGCGCTGTTCCGCTACCACCCGTGCCTCGAGAACGCCGGAATCCTGTACGACGGGTCGGAAGAGAAGCGCAACAACTACACGCTGGAGGGCGGGGATGTGCACCCCGTCCGCCCCGACCTGCTGCTGCTCGGGTTCAGCGAGCGCTCGAGCCCCGCGGCGCTCGATCATCTGTGCGACCTCGTCTTCGAGCATTGCGGCGTGAAGGATGTGATCGTCGTGGTCCTCCCGAACGAGCGCACGGCGATCCACTTGGACATGATCTTCACGCAGCTCGACCGCGAGCTCTGCTGCGTCTATCCGCCGCATTTCGTAGGGCCGGAGCGGCTCGCCGTGCTGCACCGCCGTAAGAAATCCAAGGGCGTTAAGGAAATGCCCAACTTCTTCGCCGCCATGCAGGCGGTCGACCACCCGCTCGAGCCGGTGTTCTGCGGCGGCTCGGACCGCTCGATGCAGGAGCGCGAGCAGTGGTCCTCGGCCTGCAATTTCTTCGCCGTGCGGCCCGGCGTGACCGTCACCTACGCCCGCAACGAGGCCACGCTGCGGGAGCTCGAGCATGCCGGGTTCCGGACGGTGTCCGCCGTGAACCTGCTGACGGGAGAGGAGGGACTGGATGACGGCGATCGCGCCGTGATCACGATGGATGGGAGCGAGCTGGTCCGCGGCGGCGGCGGTCCCCGGTGCATGACCCTGCCGCTCCGCCGGGATGACCTCTAGCGCGCCGTCCCCGTCCCTCGAGCACTCCCGCTTCGCCGTCGTGGACGTGGAGACGACCGGCGTGCGGGCTCTGAATGGCGGGCGGATCCTCGAGGTGGCGGTGGCAATCCTCGAGGGAGGAACCATCCACCTCGCCTTCGAGGCGTTGCTCGATCCCGGGGCCCTAATACCTCCGTGGGTGGTGCGCCTCACCGGCATCACCGACGGCCTGGTCGCCGGCCGCCCCCGCTTCGGTGACGTCGCAGCCGGTCTCGGACGGGCGCTCGACGGCGGCGTGTTCGTCGCCCACAACGCCCGCTTCGACTGGCGTTTCCTCGCCGCCGAATGCGCCGCGATCGGCGTCCCCGCGCCCGTCGGCAAGCCCCTGTGCACGGTCCGCCTCACCCGCCGCCTGGTGCCCGAGCTGCGCCACCGTGGGCTCGACCACGTGTCGGCGTTCTTCGGCGTCGACAACCCGGCACGCCATCGCGCCTTCGGCGACGCTCTGGCCACCGCTCACATCCTGCGGGCGCTGATCGGGCGCGCCCGGGAGCGGGGGGTCGAGACCCTGGAGCAGCTGATCGACCTGCACGACCGGCCCCGCCACCGTGCCCCACACAACGTTTAAAGTCGGCCGCTTGACCTGCCATGCCCTCGAAGGCGGCACCCAACGCCTCGACGGCGGCGCCATGTTCGGCGTCGTGCCGAAACCGCTGTGGCAGCGCCGTATTCCTGCCGATGAGCGCAACCGTATTCCCTTAGCGCTCCGCTGCCTGCTGGTCGAGCACGACGACGGGCTGGTCCTCGTGGACACGGGGCTCGGCAACAAGGAGGACGACAAGTTCAAGGACATCTACGGGGTGGCGAACGATGGGAAAGACGGGCGCACCCAGCTCGAAGATGCGCTCGCGGAGCTCGGCTACGCGCCCGGCGACGTCCGCTGGGTGATCGACAGCCACCTCCATTTCGATCACGCGGGCGGCAATACCTACCGCGATCCGTCGGGCCGCGTGACCCCGAGCTTCCCGCAGGCCCGGTATGTCGTGCAGCGGAAAGAGCTCGAGTTCGCCCGGCACACCAACGAGCGTACCGCGGCGAGCTACCTCCCGCCCAACTTTGAGCGGGTCCCGTTCACCTTCATCGACGGGGAAGCGGAGCCGCTCCCCGGGATCCGTTGCCTCCCGACGCCGGGGCACGTGCCCTATCACCAGTCGATATTGGTCGAGAGCGGCGGGGAGCGGGTGTGCTTCCTCGCGGATCTCGTCCCGACGAGCGCCCACCTTCCGCTCCCCTGGATCATGGGGTACGACTTGGAGCCGCTCGTGACCCTCGAGTCGAAGCGACGGCTGTATGCACGGGCGGAAGCGGACGGTTGGCTGCTGTTCTTCGAGCACGATCCCGCGGTGATCGCCGGTCGGTTGGGGCGTGATGGCAAGACGTTTGCACTTGTGGACCCGCTCGTGGCGGGCTAAACTTAGCCGCGACAATACGGCAAGCGGGCGCCCGAGTGCGCCTCACCCGCTGCCTCTCCGGAAGTTGGGGAGTGCTCTAGGGTTCCGAGACGACGTGATCCGGAGTCCATCATCCGTCCTCCGTAACTACGGACGACGGCGAACGGACGACGGACGACGCGAAGCGGATTCCCGGGCAGCCGGAGTCCGCTTTTTCTTTCTCGTGGAGGAGAACAGCACCTGGCGATCGAAAGCCCGAACAACAAGGCGCCGCGCATCCGAGTCAACCGGCAGATCCGGATCAGCCCGATCCGCGTGATCGCCCCCGACGGAGCGCAGCTCGGCGTGCTGACCGTGGAGGAAGCGTTGGCCGCGGCGCAGGAGCGAGGCCTCGACCTGGTCGAGGTGGCGCCGCTCGCGCGACCCCCGGTCGCGAAGATCATGGACTACGGGAAGTTCAAGTTCGAGGAGGCGAAGGCGGCGCGGGCGGCGAAGAAAAAGCAGCACGTCATCCATCTGAAGGAAGTGAAGTACCGGCCGGGGATCGACGATCACGACTTTGCGTTCAAGACCCGGCACGCGCGCGAATTCCTGCAGGACGGCAACAAGGTGAAAGTGACGATGATGTACCGCGGCCGGCAGATGGCCCACATCGACCTGGGGCGCGCGGTGCTCGACCGGGTCGCCAACGAGCTGAAGGACATCGCCAAGATCGAGCAGGACCCGAAGCTCGAGGGCCGCAACATGTCGATGGTGCTCGCCCCGAAATGACAACTGATACCCCGGGCGCGAGCCCGGGGAGGACGAGATGCCCAAACAGAAATCGAAGCGCGCGCTCCGCAAGCGGGTGAAGCTGACGGGAACCGGTCGGCTGCGCCGCTACCACGCGTACAAGAGTCACATCCTGACCAAGAAACACCCGAAGCGGAAGCGCCACCTGCGCAAGCCCGCGATGGTGTCCAAGGCCGACGAAGCCCGCCTCAAGCGGCTGCTGATGGTGTAAGGAGCGATCCATGCCCCGCGTCAAGAGCAACGTCGCGCGCCTGAAGCGCAAGAACAAAATCATGAAGCTCGCCAAGGGCTACTTCGGCGGGCGGTCTAAACTGTGGAAGGCGGCCAAGGAGTCCGTCGAGCGGGCCCAGAAATACGCGTACCGGGACCGCCGCCGCAAAAAGGCCGACTTTCGCCGGCTCTGGATCACGCGCATCAACGCGGCCGCACGGCTGCACCAGTTGTCCTACAGCCGCCTCATGAACGGGCTCCGCAAGGCCGGCGTCGAGATCAACCGCAAGGTCCTGGCCGATCTCGCCGTGCGCGATCCCGTCGCGTTTGAGCAGATCGCGGAGGTCGCCAAGCAGGCGCTCTGATCATGCGCGACCTCCTGGCAGCCCTCGCCGAGCTGCGGGAGCGTCTGAAGGAAATTCCGCAGGCGGACGAGCGCCGGCTGTCCGATCTCAAGACCGAGCTCCTGGGACGTAAAGCCGGCGCGCTCACCCAGATCCTCGGGCGCTTGCCCAAGCTCGACCCGCCCTCCAAGAAGGAGGTCGGTGCGGCCGCGAACGCGCTGAAGCGCGAGTTCGAGGCCGCATTCGGAGCGCGCGAGCGCGAGCTCAAGCGCGCCGCCGGCACGGTCACGGGCGTGGACTTCACCATGCCCGGCCGCCCGGGCTGGCGGGGCGGGCTCCACCTCGTCACCCAGGTCGTGGACGAGATCTGTGAGATCTTCCGCGAGCTCGGATTCACGCGCGCCGTGGGTCCCGAGGCCGAGACCGAGCGGTACAACTTCTTCGCCCTCAACTTCCCCAAGGATCACCCGGCCCTCGACGCCCAGGACTCGTTCTATCTGAGCGGGGACGTGCTGCTGCGCACCCATACGTCGCCGGTGCAGATCCGCACGCTCGAGCGCTACCCACCACCCATCCGCGTCGTGATCCCGGGGCAGGTGTACCGTCGCGACCCGTTCGATGCCTCGCACTCCCCGGTGTTCCAGCAGATCGAAGGCCTCGCCGTGGACGAGGGCATCACCTTCGTGGATTTCAAGGCGACGCTGGCCACGTTCGCGCGCAGGTTCTTCGCCCCCGACACGCGGGTGCGGTTCCGCCCGTCGTTCTTCCCCTTCACCGAGCCGTCGGCCGAGATGGACGTGCAGTGCCAGATCTGCAAGGGCGTGGGATGCCCCACGTGCAAGCAGACCGGCTGGATGGAGATCCTGGGCTCGGGGATGGTGCACCCCGCGGTGCTCGAGAACTGCGGCCTGGACAGTGAGCGCTACACCGGCTTCGCGTGGGGCATGGGCCCCGAGCGCATCGCGATGAGCCGCCACGGCATCCCGGACATCCGCGTGTTGTTCGAGAGCGACGTGCGGTTCCTCACGCAGTTCGCGGGAGGGGCACGATGATCGTCTCGCGGCGCTGGCTCGAGGCGCTGCTGAACCGACCGCTCGACGCGCGTGACATCGCGGACCGCCTGACGCTTCACGCCGCCGCCGTCGACGCGGTCGTCCCGCTGCATCAGGACCTGGACGACATCCTGATCGCCCGCGTCCTGGAGGTGAAGAAGCACCCCGACGCCGACCGGTTGTCGCTCTGCCTCGTGGACTCTGGGGGCGGTGGCGCTCCGGTCGAAGTCGTTTGCGGCGCCCCCAACGTTCAGGCCGGCAAGACTTACCCCTACGCTCCGGTGGGCGCGGTCCTGCCCGGAGGGTTGAAGCTCGAGCGCAAGAAGATCCGCGGCGTCGAATCGAACGGCATGCTCTGCTCCGCGAAAGAGCTCGGTCTCGGCGCCGACCACGCGGGGATCCTGGAGCTCGACACCACGGCCGCGCCGGGAACGCGCTTCATCGACGCCATAGGAATCGCCGATCACCAGATTGTGATCGACGTGCCGGCGAACCGGCCCGATCTGCTGTGTCACAAGGGCGTGGCTCGCGAGTTGGGGGCGTCGCTCGACGCGCCGGTGAAACTGCCGGAAATACCGGCCGGTCAGGCGGCCAGGCGGTCAGGCGGACTGATCGACCGACCGCCGGTCCGCCAGACCGCCGCCGGTGTGGTTGATGGCGTGGAAGTGCGTCTCGAGGACCCCGAAGGGGCTCCCCGCTACATCATCGCGGTGATCCGGGGCGTACGGGTGGGACCGAGCCCCGCCTGGCTCGCCGGCCGGCTCGGCGCTGTGGGCCAGCGTCCCATCAACAACGTCGTCGACGCGACCAACTACATCCTGTTCGAGCTCAATCAGCCGCTACACGCCTTCGATCTGGCGCAGCTGCGTGGGCCCGCGGTCGTCGTGCGGCGCGCGCGGCCGGGAGAAAAGATCGTCACGCTCGACGGCGTGACGCGCACGCTGACCGCGGACATGACCGCGATCTGCGACGCCGAGCACCCCACGATTGTCGCCGGCGTGATGGGGAGCGCCGAGTCGGAGGTGAGCGCCGGCACGCGGGATCTCGTGCTCGAGTGCGCCTACTTTCAGCCGACCCGCATCCGCCGCACGCGCCGGGCGCTCGACCTGTCGAGCGAGTCGAGTTACCGCTTCGAGCGCGGGATCGACATGCTCGGAATGCCGGATGCGTTGCGGCGCGCGATCGAGCTGATCATCGCCGTGGCGGGTGGCGAAGTCCGGATGCCGGCGCTCGACCTGTGGCCCCAGCCCCAGCAGGAGCGGACGATCTTCCTCCGCCCCGAGCGTGTCAGCCGGCTCCTCGGCGTGGCGATCGAGCGCCCCGAGGTGGAGCGTCTGCTCACCGCGGTGGGGTTCTTCCTGGCGCCGAAGGACGGGCGGCTCGCGGTGCAGGTCCCGGGCTGGCGCCCTGATGTGACGCGCGAGGTGGACCTGATCGAGGAAGTCGCTCGCTTGAAGGGGTACGACGCCTTCCCCGACGAGCTGCGCGCCTACCGTCCGGGCACCGTGCCGGACGCCCCGGACGAGGGCGCCCGGGCCCGGACACGAGAGCGGTTGGTACGCGCCGGCTTGCTCGAGGCCCGCACCCTGCCGCTCGGGCCTCCGGACGGTCCCGATGCCGTGCCGATCCTCAATCCCATGTCGGCCGAGGAGGCGTATCTGCGACGTCGGCTGGTGCCCGGTCTGGTGCGACGGATCGAGTACAACTGGGCGAATCGCAATCGTGATATCCGGCTCTTCGAAGTGGGAACCGTCTTCCGGAAGGGGACGGGGGTGGGCGCGGGAACGGCGGGGGCGCCCGAGGAATGGACTTCCGTCGCCGCAGTCCTCACCGGGGCCCGCCGGCCGCCGCATTGGTCGGAGGGTGCGAAAGTACCTGATATGGACATATGGGACCTGAAGTACCACTTTGAGTTAGCCGTGGGCGTCGCCGCCCCCGGCTGCAGCGTGGAGCCTGCGACCGGTGGGGCGGTGGGTTGGGTGGCGGTGCAACCGGGGGGAGAAGTGGTGGGGCAGGCGGGTCCCCTCGAGGCGGATGCGCCGGTGTGGGCCGCTCCGCTGTTCGGCTTGGAGGTGCGCCTGACCGCCGCCGAACGCGACCCGGTCGTGTACCGGCCCCTGCCGCTGCAGCCGCCGGTGGAGCGGGACGTGGCGCTGGTGCTGCCGCCGGGCGTCACCGCCGCGCAGGTGTCCGACGTGCTGCGGCGGACCGTGGGGCCGCTGCTCGAGCGGCTCGAGGTGTTCGACGAGTATCGCGGGCCCGGCATCCCGGCCGGGCACCGCAGCGTGGCTTGGCACTGCACATTCCGCGATCCCGAGCGGACGCTGCGCGAGCGGGACGTGGATGCGCTCCTGGCGCGGGGGCTCGAGGTCCTGGAGGGTGAGCTTGGCGTACGACGGCGAGAGAGCTGATGCGCAGGTGCTCGACCAGCTCGAGACCATCCTCCGCCACGTGGCGGACGAGCTGGCCGGGTGGCGCGGGCGCGCCGTGAAGGCTGAAGGGGAGCTGAAGGAGAGCGCAGGGCGGGGCGGCGGGTCCGCCGCGAAGCCCGACCCTGAGATGCGGAGCCGGGTCGCGGATCTGGAGCAGGAGAACAAGACGTTGCGCCAGCGGGTCGAAGCGGCGCGGCTGCGCGTGCACGATCTCCTGTCCCGCTTGACGTTTCTCGAGGAGCAGGCGCGCGAGGCCGGCGGCAACGGAGGAGTGCGCGCGGCGGGCGGCGCCGCTCCGGCGGGTGGGAGCGCTCCGGGCGCCGGCGGAGGTGCTCCGTGAGCACCAAGAAGCACGCGGTCAAGGTGATGATCGGCGGCGAAGAATACACGGTGCGGTCCGACCTGCCGCCCGAGTACACGCGGGAGGTCGCCGCGTACGTGGACCAGGCGCTGAAGAAGGTCTTGTCGCAGGGACCGATCGTCGAAACGCACAAGGCGGCGATCCTGGCGGCGCTGGACATCACGAACGAGCTATTCCAGGCGAAGAAGGGCGAGCGCGAGGTCGCCGCGCGCCTCGCGGCGCTGGCGGACGATCTGACGAAGCTGCTCCCCGCGGGGAAGCGTAAGGCCGTCAGCAGTCATCCGTCCTCCGTCGTCGGGTAGGAGTGGGGTTTCTCGGATAGAAGACACTCGCCCCGCCTCCGGCGGGGTGATGCTGGAGATAGATCCTATGGCGGACTGGCTGGCGGTTGTCTCAGCCCTGCTCGGCGGCGGTGTCGCTACGGGAGTACTGGCGTACGTGGTCGGACGCCGGGTCGAGCGCCGAACGGCGGAGCTGGCGGCGCGTACGGCCGCGGTGGAGACTGAGCGGCTGTTGGGGGAAGCACGACAGCGCGTCGTCCTCGCAGGGAAGGAAGAGCTGATGCGGGCGCGCGAGGCATTCGAGGAGGAGGCCGCGCGCCGGCGCCGCGAGATCGAACGACTCACCGCCCAGGAGGCGAAACAGGAGCTGCTGCGCCGGCTCGAGGACGAGGCCCGCAGCGAAGCCGCCGCCCTCGCCCGGGATTTGAAGGAGCAGGCGCGCCGGAGCGCGGACAAGGAAGCGAAGAAAATCCTCGCCCTCGCGATCCAACGGCTCGCGGCCGAGTCCACCGCCGAGACCACGGTGTCGGCCGTCGCCCTCCCCTCCGATGAAATGAAGGGTCGGATCATCGGGCGCGAAGGTCGGAATATCCGTGCGTTCGAAGCGGCGACCGGGGTAGACGTCATTATCGACGACACCCCGGACACCGTCGTGGTGTCGTGCTTCGATCCCGTGCGGCGCGAGGTGGGTCGGCTGGCCCTCGAGCGGCTGATCACAGACGGGCGTATCCACCCGGGTCGAATCGAGGAAGTGGTGGACAAGGCGCGCACCGAGGTCGATGCCTCGGTCCTCGAAGCGGGTGAGCAGGCGGTGTACGAGACCGGCATCAAGGGCATGCACCCGGAGCTGGTGAAGCTCGTGGGTCGGATGCGGTACCGCACTTCGTATGGGCAGAACATTCTCGAGCACTCGAAGGAGGTCACCTGGCTGGCGGGGATCATCGCGGCCGAGCTGAAGCTCGACGTCCAGCTCGCGAAGCGCGGCGCGTTGCTGCACGACATCGGCAAGGTGCTCACCCACGAGCACGACGGCACGCACGTCCAGCTGGGTGTGGAAGTCGCCACCAAGCACGGCGAGCACCCGACGGTCATCAACTGCATTGCGGCCCATCACGACGACGTAGCCCACGAGTCGCCGATCAGCGTGATCGTGCAGGCGGCCGACGCCGTGTCCGGCTCGCGGCCGGGGGCGCGCCGCGAGGCGTTCGAGACATACGTCAAGCGGCTCACCCAGCTGGAGCAGATCGCGAGCGAGTTCGCGGGCGTGGAAAAGGTGTTCGCGATCCAGGCGGGGCGGGAGGTGCGGGTCGTCGTGACCCCGAACGCGATCGATGACGGCAAAGCGAGCGAGCTCTCCGAGCAGATCGCCCGGAAGATCGAGCGCGAGCTCCAGTACCCCGGCCAGATCAAGGTGGTGGTGATCCGCGAGACTCGCGCGGTGGATTTTGCCCGCTAGGCTCATCGACGGAACCGCCGTGGGCGATGCCATGCGCGCCGAGCTCCAGGGCGAGATCCGCCGGCTCGGCTCGCGCGGGATCACCCCGGGGCTCGCGGCGGTCCTGGTAGGGGACAACCCGGCGTCGGCCACATACGTCAGCATGAAGGGCAAGGCGTGTGACGAGGCCGGACTGTACCACGAAACAATCCGGCTCCAGCCGGAGGCCAGCGAGGCCGAGCTGCTCGAGCTGATCGAGCGCCTGAACGCGGACCCCAAGATTCACGGTATCCTGGTCCAATTGCCGCTGCCGAAGCAGATCGACGCGCCGCAGGTGCTGCGCCGGGTGTCCCCGGGGAAGGATGTGGACGGCTTTCACCCGGAGAACGTGGGGAAGGTCTCGCTGGGCGACCCGACCGGCTTTCGACCCGCCACGCCCTACGGCGTCCAGCAGCTTCTCGTCAAGAGTGAGATCGAGACCAGGGGTCAGCACGCCGTGATCGTGGGTCGTTCCAACATCGTCGGCCGGCCCATGGCGGCACTCTTGCTTCAGGACGGCCCGGGCGGCAACGCGACCGTCACGGTATGTCACTCCCGCACGCGGGACATGCGGTCGGTCACGCGGCTCGCCGACATCCTGATCGTGGCGATCGGCAAACCCGAGTTCGTGACCGGGGACATGATCAAGCCCGGTGCGGTCGTGATCGACGTGGGCGTGAACCGTGTAGAGGATCCCTCCACGAAGAAGGGCTACCACCTCGTGGGCGACGTGAACTTCGCGGAAGCGAAGCAGGTGGCGGGGGCGATCACCCCCGTGCCGGGAGGAGTCGGGCCCATGACCATCACCATGTTGCTGTACAACACTGTGCAGGCGGCGAGGCAGTGGGCCAAAGCCTAGACCTCTTCGCAGCCGTTTCGCCGGAGGGCGCGTGGACGGTCACTCAGGTCACGCGACGGGCTCGCGCGGTCGTGGAGGCTGGTCTCCTGCCGCTGTGGGTGCGCGGGGAGATCTCCGGGTTCAAAGCGTGGCAGAGCGGCCACTGGTACTTCGCGCTGCGCGACCGCAGCGCCCAGATCCGCTGCGTCATGTTTCAGAAGGACAACCGTCGCCTGCCCGCGCCGCCGCAAGATGGGATGCAGGTGTTCCTCTTCGCGCGGCCCACCCTTTGGGAGGAGAAGGGGGAGTTCCGGCTCACCGTGGTCGATTTGCTCTCCACGGAGGCGGGGGGGCTGTGGCAGCTCGCCTTCGAGAAGGCGAAGGCCGCCCTCGCCAAGGACGGGCTGCTCGACCCGGCGCGCAAACGGCCGCTGCCCCCGTACCCGCTCCGCATCGCCGTCGTCACGAGCCCCGACGGCGCGGCCCTGCAGGACATCATCGCGGTGACGGCACGCCGCTGGCCGGTCGCCGAGCTGCTCGTGCTGCCGACCCGCGTGCAGGGAGACGGCGCGGAGCAGGAGATCTGCGCCGCTCTCGCGCTGTTGTGCCGGGTCGAGGGACTGGACCTCGCGATCATCGGCCGGGGCGGCGGCTCGCGGGAAGATCTCTGGACCTTCAACCACGAGCGCGTGGCGCGGGCGGTGGCCGCGCTTCCGGTGCCGGTGATTTCCGCGGTCGGCCACGAGACCGACGTGACGCTGTGCGACTTGGTCGCCGACGTGCGCGCCGCGACGCCCTCCGCCGCGGCGGAGGCAGCGACGCCCGACCGGGCCGATGTCCTGGCCGCGCTCGCGCATCTGGGCGCGCGGTTGGCTCGCGGCCTCGCCGGGCGCTCAGGGCGTGTGGCCGAGCGCCTCGACCGCACGTTCGACCGCCTGACCGGCACGCTGGAGCGGCGACTCGAGCGCCACCGTCACGAGCTCTCGGGGCTGGCGGGCCGCCTCGATGCCTTGTCACCGCTGAAGATCCTCGAACGCGGCTACGCGCTGGCCCGCGACGGTGATGGCACGCGCCCGCGATCCTCTGACCTTCGCTCAACAGCTCGAGCGCCTCGAAGAGATCGTGCGCCGGCTCGAAGCGCAGGAGCTCGACCTCGACGAGGCGCTGAAGCTGTTCGAAGAGGGCATCGAGCGGCTGCGCGAGGCGCGCGAGCGGCTCACGGCTGCCGAAGCGCAGGTGAAGCAGGTGCTCTCGGACAAGGCCGGCAATCTCAAGGTCGAGGATTTCCACGACTAACCGCGCCCTCGAGGCCTACCTCCAGGACGCCCGCGCCCGTGTGGATGCCGCCCTCGAAGCGTGGGGCGCGCAGGCTGACGTCTGGTGGCGGCCCCCCCTCCCGGGGGCGATCCGCTACAGCCTGCTCTCGACCGGCAAGCGGCTGCGCCCCACGCTGGTGTTCGCCTCGGCGGAAGCCGGTGGCGGCGGGGGGGAGGCCGGGGTGGCCGAGCTCGCGGCCGCCGTCGAGGTGGTGCACGCCTACTCCACATGGTGGCCCTCGGCGCCCGCGTACTCGATGCCGGGATGGCCGCACTCGCCCTCGAGCCGGCACGCCGCCGGGCGATCGCCCTCGAGCTGTTCCGCGCCGCCGGAGCGGGAGGCATGATCGGGGGGCAGGCGCTGGATCTCGCAGCGGAGGGGCGGCGGCTCCCGGCGGCGAGCCTCGAGGACGTGCATCGGCGCAAGACGGGCGCCTTGATCGCGGCCGCGTGCGTGATCGGGGGACTGGCCGCCGGGGCGCCGCTGGGGGCATGCGAAGCGCTCCGCGACTACGGCGCCGACGTGGGACTCGCGTTCCAGATCTACGATGACGTGCTGGACGCCACGGCCACGTCGGATCAGCTCGGCAAGACCGCGGGCAAGGACGCGGCGTTCGCCAAGTCGACCTTCGTCACCCTGCTCGGCGTGGGCGCCGCCCGGGCGGAGGCGGAGCGGCTGGCGGCGCGGGCGGTGGACCGCCTGCGGCAAGCGGGGTTAGTTTCTCCTACGCTGGCGGAGTTGGCGCACTACATTGTCACGAGGCCGAACTGAATGCGAGAAAATGTCTCTCCTTGAGTCGATCACCGGTCCCGCGGACATCAAGCGGCTTTCCCGAGACCAGCTCCAGCCCCTCGCCGACGAGGTGCGGCGCCGGCTGATCGACGTCGTGTCCCAGACCGGCGGGCACATCGGCGCCGGCCTGGGCGTGGTCGAGCTGACCGTCGCGCTCGGCTACTGCTTCGACTCGCCCCGCGACAAGATCGTGTGGGACGTGGGCCATCAGGGCTACCCCTGGAAGATCCTCACCGGCCGCAACGACCGCCTGCCGACGCTGCGCCAGCCGGGCGGCCTGTCCGGGTTCCTGCGGCGCAGCGAGAGTCCCCACGACCAGTTCGGGGCCGGGCACGCGGGGACCGGCCTCTCGGCCGCCTACGGTATCGCCGCGGCACGCGATCTGGTGGGCGAGCAGTTCAAGGTGGTTGCCGTGGTGGGAGACGGCGCCCTCACCTGCGGGCTCCCCTACGAGGCGATGAACAACGCGGGCCATTCCGGCCGCGACATCATCATGGTGTTGAACGACAACGGCATGTCGATCGCGCCCAACGTCGGCGCCATCAACAAGTACCTGGGCTCCATCATCGCCAGCCCGATCACCGTGCGAATCCGCGAGCGCGTCAAGGCGTTGATCGAGTCGGTCTCCCACATTGTCGGTGGTCAGAAGCTCGTCGACTTCGCGAAGACGCTGGAGGAGAGCATCAAGAACTTCTGGTCCCCCGGCATGCTGTTCGAGGAGCTCGGGTTCCGCTACTTCGGGCCGATCGATGGTCACAACATCGCGCAGATGGTGCAGACGCTCGAGATCGTCAAGACGCTCAAGGGACCGCGCGTGGTGCACGTGATCACGGAGAAGGGAAAGGGCTTCCCGCTGCCGGCGCCGGATACGGAGAAATACCACGCGCGCGCGCCCTACGACCCAGTCACGGGCGAGCTGCGCGCGGTCAAGACGGGTCCGCCGCAGTGGACCGCGGTGTTCGGCGAAGCGCTCACCCAGCTCGCGGGTGAATACCCCAAGCTCGTGGCGATCACGGCGGCCATGCCCTCGGGAACCGGTACCGGCATCTTTCAGAAAAAGTGGCCCGACCGCTTCTTCGACGTGGGCATCGCCGAAGCGCACGCGACCACGTTCGCCGCAGGGCTCGCCACGCAGGGCGTCCGGCCCGTGGTCGCGATCTACTCGACGTTCCTGCAACGCGCCTATGACAGCATCATCCACGACGTCGCGATCCAGCAGCTGCCCGTGATCTTCTGCCTCGACCGCGCCGGCATGGTGGGCGAGGACGGGCAAACGCACATGGGTCTGTACGACATCGCCTACCTGCTCGCCGTGCCACATATGACGGTCACCGCGCCGAAGGACGGTGCCGAGCTCATCGGATTGCTGCGCTGCGCGCTCGAGCACACCGACGGGCCGTTCTCGCTCCGCTATCCGCGCGACAAGGCGCCGGGCGAGACGCCGCCCGCTGCCGAAGTGGCGCCCATCCGTTACGGCACCTGGGAGGTGCTGCGCAAAGGGCGCGAGTGCGCCCTGCTTGCGCTGGGCGCCATGTGCCAGCCGGCGCTCGCGGCCGCGGAGGAGCTCGCGGCCGAGGGGTTTGACGTGACCGTGGTGAACTGCCGGTTCTTGAAGCCGGTGGACCGCGAACTGCTCGACGCGCTGCTGCGCGACCATCGCTTGCTCGTCGGGATCGCGGCGCGGGTGCGGGCGCTGGCCGCAGAGGAATCGCTCACCCACTCATGAACGTCGGGGTCGTCGGCAACCCCAGCTACCGCGACCTCAAGAGCATCCTCGCGCATCTCGCGCAGGTCGCGCCTCGGGTCGGGGTCACGCTGTACACCGAAGAGGAGATCGCGCCGCTCTGGCCTGAGCCCGCCCCCCCACCGCTCCACCGCGCGCCGCAGCTCGACTGCCTGATCACGCTCGGCGGCGACGGCACCCTGTTGCGCGGGGCCCGGACGCTCAACGGCGCCCATACACCGATCCTGGGGGTGAACCTCGGTCGGGTCGGCTTCCTGACCACCGCTACCTCGCAGACCCTCGACTGGGCGCTCGACGCGCTGGTGCGCCGGGCCTATGGCACCGAGTCGCGTCTCGCCCTCGCTCCCTTCATCGAGGACAAGCAGGGCAGGAGCCGCGCCGAGCCGATCGTGCTGAACGACGCCGTCGTGCACAAGGGCGGCGTGGCACGGGTCATCCGGCTCCGCGTGTCCGTGGACGGCGACGAAGTCGGCCAGTACTCCGCGGACGGCATCGTGGTGGCCACGCCCACCGGCTCCACGGCCTACGCGCTGTCGGCGGGCGGACCGATCGTCGTTCCGAGCGTGGACGCCATTGTTGTGGCGGCCATCTGCCCGCATACCCTGGCCGTCCGGCCGCTCGTCGTGCCCTCGACCGCGGCCATCACGGTCGAGCCGATTCCCCCCTGGACCGAGGATGTGCTCGTCTCGTTCGACGGGCAGGTCGGCACCACCATGGGCACCGGCGAGCGGCTGGTCGTGAAACGCGCCGCGCATCCGGTGCTCCTGGTGAGGCTGGGGCCCGAAGGCTTCTTCGCGCGCATGCGCAAGAAGCTGCAATGGGGGGACCTCTCCGACCGTGAGCGTAAGTAGTGCTCACGGAGCTGCGCGTCCGCGACCTCGCCGTCATTGCCGACGTCACACTCCCCCTGGCCCCCGGCCTCAACGTCCTGACGGGGGAGACCGGGGCCGGCAAGTCCATGCTGGTCGACGCGCTCGCCCTGCTGCTCGGCGAGCGCGCGTCGGCCGACGTGGTGCGGCCCGGAGCGCCGAAGAGCGTCATCGAGGGCGCCTTTGAATTCGCCCCTGCCGCCCTTTCCCGCCTTTTGCCGCCCCTGGCCGCCCTGGGAGTGGAGCCCGAGGACGGCCGACTCGTCCTGAAGCGGGAGATCGGCGGGGATGGGAGATCCCGCGCCTGGGTCAACGGCAGCCCGACGACCGTGAGTGTCCTGGCTCAGCTCGGCGCCCTCCTCGTGGACCTGCACGGCCAGCACGAGACCCAGTCCCTGCTGCGCCCAGACGCCCAGCGCGACATGCTCGATGCCTACGCCGATGCAGCGGTGGAGCGGACGGCCGTGCGCGATGCCCATGAACGTCTGCGCGAGCTCGAGCGGCGCGAAGCGGACCTCACGGCGCGACGCGAGGACGTGGGCCGCAAAGCGGACTACCTCCGGCATGTGGTCGAAGAAATCGAGCGTGCGGCGCCCCAGAACGGCGAGGTCGAGACCCTGGACGTCGAGGCGAAGCGACTCGCCCACGCCGACGAGCTGGGTCGCTTGTCGCGCGAGCTCGAGCAGGCGCTCGACACTGCCGGCCTTTCCCGCGCGGCCAAGCTGGTCGGCGGCCTGACGCGGCTCGATCCCTCCGTCGCCAAGTGGCAGGAGCTCCTGGACGGCGCCTTCGCGCACGTCGCAGAGCTTGCCCAGGCGGCGCGAGACTACGCCGCCGCCATCGAGAGCGACCCACACCGCCTCGGGGCTGTCGAGCAGCGGCGCGACGTGCTGTTCCGGCTCACCCAGAAGTACGGCCCGACACTCCCCGACGTGCTGGCCACTCGCGATCGAGCCGCGCGCGAGCTCGAGCTGCTCGACACCGCGGACCTGGACCTGCGCAACATCGCCGACCAGCGCGAGACGGCCGCCGCGGATTTCGCACGCGCTTGCTCGGCGCTCACGGCCAAGCGAACGACGGGCGCCGCGCGCCTCGCGCAGTCCGTGAACGAGTTGCTCCCGGCGCTCGGAATGCAGGGAGGCCGATTTGCGGCTCGACTGGTACCGCTCGCTGGGACCGACAGGGACTCCCTTAGGGCTCCCCGCTCCCATGGCGCCGAGGATGTTGTCTTCGAAGTCCAGCTGAACGTCGGGCTCGAGGCACGACCGCTCGCGAAGGCGGCCTCAGGAGGCGAGCTCTCACGCCTGATGCTGGCGTTGAAGGTCGTTCTGGCGCAGCACGACGCAGTCCCGACGCTCGTATTCGACGAGCTGGACCAGGGCATCGGGGGTAAGGTAGGTGCACGCGTGGGGGAGGCGCTCGCGGCGGTGGCGCAGGCAACGGCGGGGGGCCGGCAGGCCCTCGTGATCACGCATCTCCCCCAGATCGGGGCCTACGCCAATCACCACCTGGTGGTGGCAAAGGGGGCCCGCGGCGGGATCGCGACGAGCGACGTACAGGTCGTCACGGGCGAGGCCCGGACGCGGGAGCTTGCCCGCATGCTGGGCGACCCCGACATGCGAACCGCGCTCAGTCACGCTGCCGAGCTGCTCAGAAGAGCTTCCGCGTCGCCCGGAGCACGAGCCGATACACCGTCGCCCCGGGGACGAGCCCAGCGCCGCTGACGGTCTGCTCGATGGAGAACCCTCCCTCGACGCTCGGGGCGTGGTACGTCACCGCAAACCCGAGCCGGAGCCAGCGTTGCGCCGTGCCCTGGTCCAACACGCTGGCCGGCGTGGCGACTCCCATTCGGGTCGCGAGCGCGACTGAGTCCTGCGTCGATTGAAACGCGTAGTGATCGCGCGCCTTGGTGAAGTAGCCCGCCGTGAACCCGGCCGCGAACTCCGACGCGAGGCGCACCAGCGGCGCGACGTCCACGCCGACGTAATCTCCGGGGTCCCAGCGCAGGTCCGCCGTGGCCGCGGCCGGGACCAGAAACGCGTCCCACGGCGCGACGCGGCGCACCTGCGTCCCCGGCCGCTGCGTCCCGGCGCGTACGGCCACATTGAGCCACAGCGGGCCCACCGACAGCTCCTGCATCAGCCGCCCTTCCAGGTCAAGCTGGTGATCGCCGATCGACTGCCTGAGCAGATCGCTGGCGGAATCCTTCGCTCCCGTCGGCAGGCGGACCAGCGCCTGTACCGCAGCCGCGTAGTGCGCGCCCGCCAGGACCCGGTACTTCGCGGCGAGCTCGATGTCGCCCAGGCGGTAGCGGAAGTTCCGGACGAACGGCACGGAGCTATACCCGAACCCCAGGCGGTAGCGGAAGTTCCGGACGTACGGCACGGAGGTATACCCGAACCCGTTCGGATCGGGATTGAGGAGGATCTGCTCGAACGCGGCGCCGGTCAGCGTGTCCGCCGCGAGCGCGACCGTGGTGTCGAACCCCGCGATCGCAAACGTCAAGAAACCCTGCCGGATCCGCGCGACGGCCGTGTCGATGGCTTGGCCGGCGGTCGATGTGTCGAGCGGCAGAAACGGCGAGCCCGTCTGCCCCAGGCCGTACACCGAGCTACGGAGCGCGTCCCGTACAGCATGCCAGCGCGCCGAGCTGTCCCGCGCCGCGCAAGGGGATGGAGGGGCCGCGCATCCGGCGGCCTGCTGATCGAGCTGAGTGAGCGCCTGGTCGAATTGCGAGAAGAAGACCGAATCCGTACCGCGCGCTCCTGGCGCGTTGAACGCCAGCGGGTTCACGCCAAGGTTGGCGCCGCGGGCGGAATACTGGAACGACGCTCGCGTCGCCACCCGAACCATCGGCACCATCAGGCTCACGGAAAGGCGATTCGTGAGACCGAGCTCGGCGGTCGTGGGGTAGGTCCGCCGTTCCTGCCGCACGCTCAGGAGTCCTGCGCCGAGGCTCGCTACGAAGGTCGAGAGACCGCTCGCGACTCGCACGTTCTGCTCGAGCCGTGCCACTACGGGTATGTAGCGGCCGCCCACCGTATCTCCCGTGAGCGGGGCCCCGAGCTTCATGCGTCCCGCGTCGGTGAACTGGTCGTTCCAGGTCATGATGCGCGGATCGAACGTGACGCGGAGCACGCCGCGCGCCGGGACATCCGTCCGCTCGACGGCCTGGGCGGCCGCGACAGTAGCCCCGCCCGTCAGGGCGGCGGACGCGAGCAGGAGGGCCATACGCAGGATTCGCATCAGCAAAACGGCACCCGCCTGATGGCGGATGCCGTGTTCGCTACCCCGTGGCACGGGTGGAGTTCGTGCTCAGGGGATGGCGGGGATTGCCGCGTTGTACTTCGCGTTGATCGAGTCTCGCAGGATCTGGGCGATCAGCCGCTGGGTCGACGTGCTGGGATGCACCCCATCCCGGCTCACCGCCGTGCCGAATGGGGCGGCCCCCGAGTTGGGGTCGGGGGGGAACGCCGGGAATGCCCGAATGGCTCCGGGCGTCGCGGCGAGTGTCCTGAGAATCGGGGTCGGGTCGACGTACGCCCAGTTCCGGTCCGCGGCCGCCTGGGCGATGGTCGCGTTGTACTGGACCACGGTGCTGATCATGTTGATCGTCTCGGCCACCGAGATCACGTGCGGATCGGAGCAGTCGAGCGTGGTCGGAGTCCCGCCGGCTGCCCGCGCGACGAGCGGGGCTCCGAAATGGAACGGCACGTAGACCCAGGCGGTGTCGGTCGAGCTGATCGGGGTGAAGGCAAGGCAGTTCGGCAGCACCGTCAAGGTTGGGATCGACGCGGCTGCGGCGGCGTATGCGGTCCCCCGCGACACGTAGGGGGCACCCGTCACCTGGACTGCCCCGAGGAGTAGACCCCCCTGAATCGTGCCGAATGAGTCCAGGCTGTCCATGAAGGCGTTGAACCGCGTGGTGAAGTCGGCAGGCGTCGTGATATCCGCCGCGCTGCCCGCGTTCGCGCTCGTGTCCAGGATCGCGCCCAACACGTCGTTGTTGCCAAGCCACACCGTGACGAACGTCGGCTGCAGCTGCCGCGCCCACTGCAGCTCGGTCTTCCCACCGAGCAGGAACAGTTTATAGGCGTCCGTCGGGGACGCGGGCGGCTGCGGCGGCGCGTAGTTGGTGTTCAGCGCTTCGATGATGTCGGCGCCGGGGAACGCCACGTTGCTGATATACGGCGGGATCGGGGTGCTCCTGAGGGCGCAGACGTCGTCCCTGAACGTGTTTCCGCTGCGGTGCGGCTTGCCGAACGTAGGCGACGCCGGGTTCCCGTCGACCACGAAAATGCTGTCGATGGGGTTGGGGCAGCCGGGAGGGTTGAGCCCCGGGTAATAGAACGGCGCCCCGCGCATCGCCGCGG
>WNFQ01003445.1_pt1 | contig 20755 bp, 8 predicted proteins | sample 5400171 | NCBI WGS metagenome assembly WNFQ01 (sample SAMN13153356, study PRJNA577476) | soil metagenome | isolation source: 20 cm soil under Madrone tree | place: USA:California | collected 2016-06-14 | reverse complement strand
TGTGCGCTTCAAAGTCGCGCTGGCCGTCGCCATAGCCGCACGAAGTTCACCCACAAATTCGTCAGCCGACTCTGTCCGATACTGCGGTTCTTTCTCCAGGGCATGACGAATGGCGGCCTCAAGCTGCGGCGGCACGTCGATGCCTTTTGACGCGAGCGAAGGAACTTCCAGCGTCAAATGCTTTTTCATGATTGCCGGAATCGAGCTTCCTTTGAACGGCACCTCACCGCACAGCATCTGAAACAGCATCACGCCCAGACTGTAGATATCGGCGCGCGCGTCCGGCGGATCGTCCGACCACTGTTCGGGCGCCATATAAAAAGGTGAGCCCATCAGCCCCGTCGTCTGGGCTGCGATGAAACTTCCGAGTAACTCTCCCGATTTGATCTTGGCTAAGCCGAAGTCGAGGATTTTAGCGCCTTCATTCACGGGCACGCCGTCTTGGAGCATCACATTCAGCGGCTTCAGATCTCGATGAACAATTTTCTGGCGGTGCGCTGCGGCTATGCCGGCGCAGATCGGCTGAATCAGCTCGAACGCGCGCATCGGAGTCATGGCGCCTTCATCACTCATGATGTCCTGCAACGAACGGCCCTGAACGAACTCCATGACCAGGAAAGGCATCGTGCCGCGCACCACGCCAAAGTCTGTGACGGCAATAATATTCTGATGGCGAATGGCGGCCGCCGCCAAAGCTTCCTGGCGAAAACGGGTGGTCAGATTGGGATCGTTGCCAACGAGATCGGGAAGAATAATTTTGATCGCGTGTTGAGTCTTAAGAAAGATGTGCCGCGCTTTGTATACGACGCCCATGCCGCCCTGGCCCAGACGCTTTTCGAGTTGATAGCGTCCATCGAGGATCGGCTCTCCCTGAATAGACGAACTGGTCTCAGCACCGTCAGCCGGACAGTGATTCACGTCATCGGGGAAACAAGTACGACAGGTTGGGCACTCTTTCATTCGCTGGTTCGACTACTACTACTTTGGCCCCACGAGGGATAAGACATTCTGCGAAAAGGATTTTAGCGGCTGCGGGGCAGGCAAGCAAGCACGAACTACTTCGGCAAGTCGCTCTGTTCCCAACTCAGCGCTGGTCCATCAAGAACAAGAGAGAAGTGATTAAGAACATTCCTTCCTAAGATCCCAGTTTCGAAGTTGACTACAACGAAACGTCCTTTGAAGGTTCGACCTAGAAATACCAAGTCGAGCTGTACTGACTTCGCCACGGTGCTATGGCCATCAAATCCCGTCAACTCGTAGCTCGTACTTTGGTCAAGGGCTAAGTCGAGTTCCTTAACAAATCTTTCGGGGATCAGAGTGAGATCAGATCCAGAGTCCATTAACATCCGCACACCGGATACGATGTTGCCGCTGCTAGGATCGCGTATGCTCACTAGTGCAACTGGAGCTGGTGGGTCAAAGAGGCTGGAATCATACGCCGCCATCGGTTGTGTCTTCAATAACTTGCATTTCGAAGTCCTTCGCCTGCTCAGGGTGGACCAAGCGAGCTCCGGGGACGCTAAAGGTCCTTCGCGTTTCTAGATCCGGTACCAACACGTAAACGCGAGTCTGATCGGGAATATGAGCATCTGGAGGCAAAGCCACATGCCCGTTCTCGACGACGCCTTCATATGTAGCGAGCTTTCGCATTTGCTGCCTTCCTCTTGAACCGAATCTAGCACATGCTAACTTTTCCGTCTAACGCGCTCACTTTAGGTAGTGTCGTATTTTGAGATTGCCGCTGCCCGAGTAAAACGATCCACGAAAACACACGAAGCGAAACTGTTTGTGTTCGTGCGGTTTGGTGTGTTTTCGTGGATCGTTCTTATGCGAGACGAAAAAGCAACTAAGACCCTACTCACTTCACCACCACATTCACCAACCGCTGTGGCACCACAATCACCTTCATAACTTCATGGCCGTCGATAAAGCTTTGCACCTTGCTATCTGCGAGCGCGATCGTGCGCAGATCGGCTTCAGTGATATCGGGCGCAACGGTGACGCGTGAACGCAGCTTACCGTTGACTTGCACCGGTATTTCCAGTTTGACTTGCACCGGTATTTCCAGTTCTTCCTTGCGCGCCAATTCAGGATCGGCCACCGGCCAAACTGCGGCAGCCTGGACCAAACCGCCCTGATGGCCCAAGCTTTCCCACATCTCTTCAGCCACGTGCGGAGAGAAAGGGGCCAGCATGATTACCAGATATTCCAGACACTCGCGCACGACAAAGACGTCTTCGAAAGGAGCCATCACGGGATCAGCGTTGAAGTCGACGAGTTGATTGAACAACTCCATTAACGCTGCGACGCTCGTATTCAATTGCAAACGATCGAAGTCGCTCGTCACTTTGGCTACGGTTTGGTAAGTCTTCCTTCGTAACGCTCGGCCTTCCGGACTGCATTCCACGTCGGAGGGTTCCCGTCGAACCGGCTCTAACAGTCTTTCCTGCCAGCGCCAAACCATCGACCATACCCGACGCAGAAAACGCACCGCGCCTTCGATTCCTGACTCAGACCAACGCAATTCATTTTCGGGTGGCGCCGCAAACAGCACGAACATCCGCGTCGCATCGGCGCCATAGGCCTTGATCATTTCGTCTGGGTCGACGCCGTTCCCCAGACTCTTTGACATTTTCTTGAATTCATTCGTTCCTTCGACGCGATTCGTCACCATGCCCTGGGTCAGTAGACGTTTCACCGGCTCGTTACCCTCTACCAATCCAAGATCGCGCATCACCTTGTACCAGAAGCGCGTGTAGATCAGATGCATCACCGCGTGCGAGTCGCCGCCGACATACTGATCGACGGGAGTCCACTGCGCGGCAATCGCCGGATCGAATGGCCTCGTCTGATTATGTGGATCGGTGTAGCGGAAGAAGTACCAGGACGAATCCACAAAGGTGTCCATCGTATCGGTCTCGCGTCTCGCCGGCCGCCCGCACTTTGGACAAGTCGTATTCAGAAATTCGGGCACACTCTTTAAAGGAGACTCTCCCGTCCCGGTCAACTCAGCGTTGTCGGGCAAGGTAACCGGCAGGTCCTTCTCAGGCACAGGCACTGCGCCGCAATGCTCGCAGTACACAATCGGAATGGGAGCACCCCAGAAACGCTGACGCGAGATCCCCCAATCCCTGATTCGATACGTGACCGCACCGCCGCCAAATTTCTTCGCCTCGGCATAATCAGCCATTTCCCGCATCGCCTCATGCGAGAGCTTGCCGCTCCACTCAGCACTGTTCACCAGCATTCCGTATTCGGTGAACGCATCTTTCATATCGATCGATTGATCGGTGCCGGGAACAACGTCGGCGCTTTCACCTTGCTGGCCGTGAATCATGGGAGCAATCACCTGGCGAATCGGCAAGGTGTACTTGCGCGCAAACTCGAAATCGCGCTCGTCATGCGCAGGTACGCTCATCACTGCGCCCGCGCCGTAATCCATCAGTACATAGTTCGCCACCCATATCGGCAGCAGCTCTCCGCTGAAAGGATTCACAGCGAGTCGGCCGGTGTTAATTCCCAGCTTCTCTTCTTCCGCCGCCGCGTCTTCCGTTTTGATTGCGCGGGCGGCTTTTACTTTTTCCGCGAACTGCATCACCTCGTCTGTCAGTGACGAGCCCTCCAGCAGCTTAGGCAACGACGGATGCTCGGCCGCCAACACAATCGCGGTCGCGCCAAAGATCGTGTCAATCCGAGTAGTAAAAACGCGGACTTTTTCGTGCGTGTTCTTAACGGCGAAATCAATGTAAGCGCCTTCGCTGCGGCCAACCCAGTCACGCTGGCGCTTGAGGACCTTTTGGGGCCAGCCGTCCTCGATCTCCTTAATGTCGCTGACCAGTTCCTCGGCGTATTTGGTAATGCGCAGGAACCACTGCTCGATCTCTTTTTTCACCACCGGTGTCCCGCAACGCCAGCAAATCCCTCCGGACGATTGTTCATTTGACAGAACAGTCTCTTCCTTGGGGCACCAGTTCACCGCCGACTTGCGCTTGTAGGCCAGGCCGCGTTCCAACATTTTGAGAAAGAACCACTGGTCCCATTTGTAATAGTCGGGCCGGTGCGCGGCGATTTCTCGCCGCCAGTCATAGCTCACGCCGAGGCGCTGCATCTGGCCTTTCATGTGTGCAATATTTTGTTCAGTCCACTCACGCGGTTGGATGCCCCGCTTGATCGCGGCCTGCTCGGCCGGCTGGCCGAAACTGTCCCAGCCGATCGGATGCAGGACATTGAATCCGCGCAGCCGCTTGTACCAGGCCAGGGCGTCGCCGATGGAGTAGTTGCGCACGTGGCCCATGTGCAAAAAGCCGGATGGATAAGGCAGCATCTCGAGCGCGTAAAACTTGGGTCGCGGATCGTCCTCGCGCGCTTCAAAGGTACCCGCCTCAGCCCAACGCTGCTGCCATTTCGCTTCGATGTTTTCGGGAAAATATTTCTCGTCCATGACTCTTCGGTCTCTGACAGTGACTTATATTAATGACCGATCGCGCAAAGCTTTATTAAAGCATTCCCGCGTTCGCCCAGCCTAATTCTTGAAATGGGTGTTAGCTTCCGGCCGCTTCGACGAGCAGGGCTTATAGCGCCCGGCGCAAAAGCGGCACCGTAAGGAGGAGTTTGGTAAGTGATCGATCCTGAAACATTTGACTCACCGGGTAAGAGGATTCTAGCGAAAGATTTGGGCAACGTCCAGAGCGGCAGTGCTATCTGGGGAGCCAATGATCCAAGAAATCGACTGTCACGGCTGGTTACAGAACCGAGAGCGGTAGCGACCGGATGCTAACCTCAACACTGCGATTTACAATTTCGTAGGAAGAGGCGACTTTAAGATGCGGTTGAGTGCCGGCATCCGGTCGCTACCGCTCTCGGTTCTGTAACACCGCCGCCGAACATTTATCGCCTTCGCCCTTGTAGACGTTCAGCGCCACAACCAGGCAACTACGAAGACAATCAGCTGCCCGAGCCGACCATGCTGCGTTGTCTGGTGAAGTCTAATCCAATGCGTCCAGATTTCTATGCGGGCGAGTCGCTAACCGGACTGTATTTCCCATTCACAAACGAGCGCAGCGCCACCAGATTCTTCACATCAGCCCGTGGATCGTCGTATGGTGTCTCAAGAATGAATGCCGCATGAGCCAGCTTCGGATGCTGCGCAAAGCGCCGCAGAGCTGCGCGCCCAATATGGCCTTCGCCGATGTGCCAATGACGATCGACTCGCGAGTTGTATGGCGCGCGCGAATCGTTGAAGTGCACTGCGCGCACATTTCGCAAGCCTACGGTGCGACGAATTATTTCCAGGGTCGCCTCTAACCCGTCCTCCTCGCGAATGTCGTAACCGGCGGTAAACGAATGCGCAGTGTCAACGCAAACACCCAGGGGAAGCTTGGGGCAAGCATCCATAATCGCGCGCAGGTGTTCAAAACGATGGCCAATGCATTCACCCTGTCCCGCGGTGTTCTCAAGCAGAATCCGCAGCGAACCAAGCTTCAACCCTTTACACGCGAGCTGCAGGCTGAGCGCGCAGACTTCAATTGCGTCAGCTTCGCATGAGCCGCGCGCACTGCCCGGATGCAGCACCAGGTAATCGACGCCCAGCAGGATTGCACGCTCGAGTTCTTCACGAAACGAGGCGATCGACTTTAGCAGGATCGTTTCATCCGCCGCGGCCAGATTGATTAGATAGTTGGTATGAATCAGGACTGGTGACAGCTTTGTTTGCTTGCGGGTCTTGCGGAAGAGTTCGATCGCCTCTTTCGTAAGCGGCTTGGCCAGCCAGCCGCGCGGATTGCGCGAAAATATCTGGACCGCGTCGCAGCCGGCGTCTTTGGCCACGATTAGCGACTCGTGAAGGCCGCCTTTGATCGGCGCATGGAAACCAATCTTTGGTTTGCGCGTGGTGTTCCTGCTCGGCATCTCTCAGTTCAAGACTCCCGTGGCGGAATTCGTTGTGCTTTGGCCACCCACCGTACGCCAGTTCTTGTTGGCCCCGTAGGGGCCGAATGTTTATAGCTCCCTGGAATTACAAATTCAATAAGCTCCTTTAGGAGCGGAACGCGAGTGAATGACGCGATGAATGTCTCGCTCCTAAAGGAGCTTTGAATGATTTAGGACGATGGCAGCTATAAACATTTCGCTCCTAACGGAGCGAAGAGGGCAGAACCCTTCCATCAGGCGGCAAGCCGCAAGACCAGGAACTACTTCAACGAACTACCTCTTCTCAACCTCTTCCATCACCCGTAGCATGTTCCCACCCAGAATCTTGTCGATATCACTTTCAGAATACCCGCGCTTCAAAAGTTCCGTCGTAAGATTTGGCAGATCAGCAACCGATTTTAGATCCGCCGGCACGGCCTGGATGCCATCAAAGTCCGATCCAATTCCGACGTGATCGATCCCAACGAGCTTCACAACGTGATCGATGTGATCGACTATGCGCGTGACGGACACCGGTGGTAGCCGCTTCAGATATTCGTCGCGCCGTACGCGATCGCGCGCCAGCTTCTTGTGCGCTACGTCACCCTTTTCCTCGTCGGAAGCGCGCTGCACCAGCTGAGCAATCTCTGCGTCGACTCTCTTTTTCTTTTCGCTGTAACCCGGCTCGATGTGTTCGGGATAGAAGATTACATTGACGACGCCTCCCGTCTTTGCCAGTGCGACAATCATTTCGTCAGTGAGATTACGCGGCACGTCAGTGATCGCGCGACAACCGGAATGCGTGGCGATCACCGGTTTGGTCGAAGTGTTAACGATATCCCAGAACGCGCGATCGGAAAGATGAGACACATCCACCATGATCCCGAGGCGATTCATTTCACGAATTACCTGTTTGCCAAAATTATTCAGACCGCGCGTCTTACCCGCTTCGTCGCCTGACGACCCGGCCCAGCTCGTGCTCACCGACCAGGCCGGTGACAGGTATCGGACGCCCATTTGGTAGTACCGCGCCACGTTCTCAATCTTTTCGTCGATTGCATAACCGCCTTCCATGCCCATCAACGCCGCAAGTTTTCCGCTCGCGGCGATCCGGCGAATGTCAGCGGCGGTCGTGGCCACCTCCCAGGTTTCCGGATGCTTGGCCGCCAGATCTCGCACGGCCTGGATTTGCGCATCGGCTCGCTTCACCGCGCGTTCGCCGCCGCCGCCAAAAAGTTCCGGCTCGACCCAGATCGAAAAGAACTGGGCGTCCAATCCCCCTTCCTTTGCCCGCACGGCATCGAAATGCCCATCCAACAAACGCTGCGTAAGATCAACGTTCTCGTCGACCAGCCGTTGCGTAGTGTCGGCGTGCATATCAACGACGATGGCGCGCCGGTGAATTGCCAGCGGATCGTTCGGCGCTGTTGTGTTTTCAGACTTAGCGTTCATAGTTTTGGATGCTTGGTTTTCAGGTTGAGCAGACTTACGGCAGCTACTGTTTAGGAAGACCAGCGTTGCAGCCAGGAGTAACAAAGCCGGCCAACTACCTGGTGGTCGCAGCCCGGGAAAATCAACTTGATTGGTGTTCTTATTGAAGTGCAAGTCCATCGCAAATCGTACGAAGGGCATCGTTGAGAATCAAGCGCGCGTTCGAGTATCGAGTTCAGCGGACTCTATCTAACGATATCAAGTCGGCACTAACCGGAGCGTCAGAACCGCCTGCGGTAGCGGGCGGTTGAACAGTTACAGGAGCTGGTTACGCTTGGAGATCAACCGCCCGCTACCGCCGGCGGTTCTGACCTCACGCAGGTGGTACTGACTTCATCTTGCAGAAAAACCCGACCGGCGTCAGTACTCAAAAACGGGCGCATAATTGGCCCGGAGTTCATGTTGCAAAGCGGCTCGCCTTTAGAGTATCGTGCTTTGTCAATCAGACCCAAAACATGTCTCGCGGTTCTAATAGTCAGTCTCCAAAGGAGAGTTAATTCATGTTTTCAAAAAGCGGCAGGGACATACCGAGTCCACGAATCGTCGATGTGGTCTGGCACGACGGCGAGTTCATTAAATGGAATGACGCGCGCGTGCACGTGATGTCACACGTTCTGCACTACGGTTCGAGTGTCTTCGAAGGCATCAGATGTTATGCAACGAAAAAGGGGCCGGCGATCTTTCGCCTCCGCGAACACATGCAGCGCTTTTTGAACTCCGCGAAGATCTATCGGATGGATCACAAGTGGAAGATCGATGATTTCTGCGAGGCTTCGATCGAACTGGTGAGGCGCAGCGGGCTGGATCAGTGTTATATCCGGCCAATTCTTTTCCGCAGCCTCGACGAAGAGCATCCGGCCTTTGGCGTGAATCCGTTCCCGAACCCTTTGGCCTGCTATATCGGCGCCTGGGACTGGGGCAAGTATCTCGGCGACGAAGCGATCGAGAAAGGTGTCGACGTAGGAGTGGCAACCTGGAGCCGTCTGACGCCAAATTCAATGCCGGCGATGGCCAAGAGCGGCGCCAACTACATGAACTCGCAATTGATCAAGATGGAAGCGCTGCTGAACGGATATTCGGAAGGCATCGCGCTTGACGATCGTGGTTATGTCTCGGAAGGCTCCGGCGAGAATATTTTTATAGTCAGCAACGGTGTCGTCAACACGCCGCCGCTTTCATCTTCGATACTGCCGGGTATTACCCGCGACAGCGTGATCCAGATTTGCGGGGAACTCGGAATTACTGTTAAGGAGCGGACGATTCAACGCGCCGCGTTGTACGTGGCTGATGAACTTTTCTTCAGCGGCACGGCCGCAGAGATTACCCCCATTCGCTCCGTCGATCGCATTACGATCGGTGCGGGCGGGCGCGGAGAAATCACCGAGAAGATTCAGAAAGTTTTCTTTGAAATTACTTCCGGCGAGCGCCCGGCGCCAGGACCATGGCTGACTTACACTAACGAACAGAAGACGGCCAGCACGTCCGATAATGGCCGGCCTGCCGAAACGAAAAAGGGCAAATTGAGCGAGTCGCCGGCGGCCGAACCTGAACTTGTGCTGAGAGCGCACGCGCTCGCGGCGGATTGAGACGGTCTAAACAAATGTGAAAGCCTGGGCCACCGGCCCAGGTATGGACAGTTGGAGATCAGAAGCGCTGAAAGCGCGAAATGGCGAAGACGGAGCAGGCGCTCCGCCTTTTTCTTTACTCTACATCCTCCGCGTCAAAGCCCGCGCGTAAGCAAGGTCGATCCTCGCGTCGCTTGCCTATCGGCTTCGACACGACAGTTCGTTGCCGGTTTCTTTGATATTATTACTTGCGAGACTTGCCCCTGTCCCACTTCAAGGTTTAGGGCAGAGACCACAATTAGACGTACCGCTCACGTTTGTCGGCGTCGAGCAAAAGGCGTCAGCTCCCTGGCTACAGTTGAAGTTGCCGTTAACATGCGACGTTTGCAAGAGCGTCGCCTTCGAGAAATTACGCAAAGCAAATCCTCTGACCATGGAAGGAATAGATGGCGGCCCTCCCGCGGCAGGCGATGCGTCCGCGATGCGCACGTAAGCGCTATCGTCCATTTGATTGATTAATGAACTGGTCTGCGTGACGCCGAGCAATTGCGCGTTGGCGCCTCGATTGAAAACCATAGAGCCATTGATCTGCACCCTCGTCAGGGCTACGGAACTCGACCCAAAAGCAAAAATGGTTTGCGCGCCCAGCCCGAAGCCCGAGATTGTCGAGTCAGTTAGTAAAACCAAAGAGTCGTCACTGGTAATTCCGCCGTTTGTGAGCGTGCAGTTGGTGAGCAGTACATGGTTGGCGGCAAAGGCGAGCACGTTTTCGCGAATCGTACCGAGCGCGCCCGTTCCCTGCGGATCTGCGAAAGTGCAACCCGTACACTGTAGGCGCGAGCCGCCGAACACGCCGGCGTTGATGTTACCGTTCGTGGAGAACGTCGAGTCCTGCGCCACCACCAGGGCATTCTGCAGTTGAGCGCCGTAAGCGCCGTTGCTTTCGAGACGACAGTTGATGAGACGCAAGCTGTCAAGGGTTACGTTAGTGACGAGCAAACCGCTGAAGCCGCCTGTGAGCTTCAGGTTTTCCACCGTCACGAGTTGCGCCTGTCGCACCCACAAGGCCACGTCTGAAATTTCGTCGCTGAGATCGGCTTGAATGCCATCGTTAGCCGGATCGGTTCCATGCAGCGTCACGTGATCGCGGGTGACCACTACATTCTCGTGACAAACTCCACTGATCTCGACCGTCAGGTTGCGCACCAGAGGACTCTTGGTGAGAGCTTGATTAATGCTGTCGCCTTTGTTGCAGTCGACTGTGACTATGCCGGTTGATTTGCTAATCGAATAGGCAGAAAAGAACTCGAACGGCCCGGAGACGATGTCTGGCCAGTTTGCGGAAGCCAGACTTGTCCGCGGAACAACTGCGCTTTGAGAATCAAGTCCCAAGCTGCCGGCTGGACTGGGATTGAAGATTCGTGACTGGGCAGCGACGTTGGTGATTGAGAGCAACGCGGCAAAAACAAGCACCCCTGCGAAACGGAGAGGAGCTAGCTGTCTTTGATTCTGGGTCATGGTGTCTCCTTTGGTGAATCGAGCGAATCTTGATACCGCGTCAACCTCAACTTAGGATTTGCCGGACTGCAAAGCGGCGCAGGCTACGACAGAACCTTAGCAATTGAGATATCGACGATGAGCTGCTGCGAGGCGAGAGTCGTACGTGCAACGAAAGATGCTTGGAAGATTACGAGGCGGAATCTATCCGATGTCCGGATTCCAAGTCAATAGCACGGTTCAATAACGACGATATCCGGGTCTGGAACCGAGTAGCGCGTGTCGAATATGGATTGCTTAACTAAGCAGTGTGCTGGAGTCTCCCCGCAAGATGCCTGGACGCGGGTTTTTTTCACGGCAAGTCGCGCTTCGCGCTCAGTGCGGACGGGTCGAGCACCCCACGCGGGCTGCCCGCGCGGGGGACCCCGCACGTCCGTGCTTCCGGCAGGATGGCGTCTCTTACGTCCAGTTTGGAAGGAATTCCTATCGCGCTTCTTCGGTTTGAGCAGTTTCTGAATTGGCGAGCTCGGCTTCTTCTACCACAACCTTCTCACCCATCAAGATGCGCACTTGATGTGTCTGGCCGTCATCGACCAAAGCAATTTCATCGCTTGACTGCTCGAGACCATCAAGGAAAACGCGCTCGATACCGCGACAGAGCGAATGCGGATTCTCGACTTTGATCCGATAGGTCGTTGCGCCACGGCGATAGTTGATTTCAAACTCGCGCCAGCCACGCGGAATGCACGGGTCGATGCGTAAACGATCGCCTTCCAGCTTGAATCCGAGGATGTATTCAACCGCTGCGCGGTACATCCAACCCGCTGAGCCCGTGTACCACGTCCAACCACCGCGACCCGTGTGCGGCGGCACCGCATAGACGTCGCCCATGGCCACGTAAGGCTCGACTTTGAACTTGTGCAGGCCGGCGCGCGTCGATGAATGATTGATGGGATTCAACAGACTGAACAGCTCGCCTGCGAGATCGCCGTCGCCGAGCATCGCAAATGCAATCACCGTCCACAAAGCCGCGTGCGTGTATTGCCCCCCGTTTTCGCGAACGCCGGGCACATAACCTTTGACGTAACCCGGATCCAGTTTGCTCTTGTCGAAGGGCGGAGTGAACAAAATAATCAATCCATCGCCGCGACGGATTAGATATTCGTTGACGGCGGACATGGCGCGCGACGTTCGATAGGATTCCGCCACCCGCGAGATCACCGCCCACGTTTGCGCTATCGAATCGATGCGGCACTCATCGTTCTGGGCTGAACCCAGCGGCGTGCCGTCGTCGAAATAGGCGCGACGATACCAATCGCCGTCCCAGGCCTGCTCGAGTCCCTTCCGCAGTTTCTCCAGATGTTGGCCATAGCGATTGCTCCGCGTTTGCATTTCATATTTCTCACACAGCGGCGCAAACCCTCTCAGGACAGTGCAAAGAAACCAGCCCAGCCAAACGCTTTCGCCTTTGCCCCCGACGCCAATTCGGTTCATGCCGTCATTCCAATCACCCGAACCTATTAAAGGCAATCCGTGCTGGCCCAAGCTGAGACTGCGATCGATCGCCCGCGCGCAATGCTCGAGCACCGTCGCACTCTCAGTCGAGACGTCGGGCAGCATATAGTTTTCCATCTGATCGGGCTCGAGCAGCGGACCCTCGATAAATGGCACCACTTCGTCCAGCACCGAATGGTCCCCGGTTACACTCACATAAAATGAAGCCACGTAAGGCAGCCACAGCAAGTCATCCGAAAAGCGCGTGCGGACGCCGCGGCCGGTTGGTTCATGCCACCAGTGCAGCACGTCCCCTTCCTTGAACTGGCGCGCGGAGGCGCGGAGAATCTGTTGCCGAGCGACGTCCGGACTCGAATAGACCAGCGCCATGACGTCCTGCAATTGGTCGCGAAAACCAAACGCGCCGCTCGATTGATAGAAGGCCGAACGTCCGTGCACCCGGCAGGCGAGCGTCTGACACAAAAGCCAGCGATTCACCAGCGTATCCATCGAAGCATCAGGTGTCCGGATCTCGAGAGTGCCCAGCATCTGGTCCCAGAACCCGAGCACTTTTTCGAAAGCTTCATTGACGGTGTTGAGACTGCGAAAGCGCGCATTTACCGCCCGGGCTTCCTCCATCGATTCAGCCTGCCCCAATAGGAAAATAACCTGGCGTGCTTCGCCGGGCTCCAATTCAATTGAAGTCTGGATCGCCGCACAGGGATCGAGACCGGCGCCATCGCGACCGCCGAGCCCGACGCGACGCAAGGCGGCCGGCCGCGCCAGCGTGCCATTGCGGCCGAGAAATTCGTCCCGATCACAAGTCATCGTGAAGCGGCTCTCGCTGGTGCCGACAAAAGCTACGCGATTTGAAAATTCGTTGTTATAAGAGTTGCGCGCAAAGATCGCTCCTTCGCTTTCTTCCAGATCCGTGACGATATGATTGGCCGATGTTTCCCGGTTGACCCCCAGGACTAACTCCTGATAACTGGTGACCGACAGCCGCCGCCGCCGGTCAGCGCGATTACGCAGCCGCAGAAGTGAAATTCTCACTGGGGCGTCGAGCGGAGAGAACAAGAGCAGCTCCTGCGAAATGCCGTTGCTGACATGCTCAAACACGCTATACCCCTGTCCGTGGCGAATCAGATATCCCGGCGCTTCGCGAATCGGTAAAGGCGTCGGCGTCCAGACGGCGCCGGAATCTTCGTCGCGAATGTAAATGACTTCGGCCGGCGGATCGCTGACCGCGTCGTTGGACCAGGGAGTGAGCCGGTTCTCGTGACTGTTGAGCGACCAGGTGAAACCCGCGCCGGTTTCGGTGATTATGAATCCAAAGTCCGGGTTGTTCGCAATCACGTTGGACCAGGGCGCGGGAGTCCATTGGCCTTCGCCCAACATCACGACGTACTCGCGTCCGCCATGCGCAAAGCCACCAAGTCCGTTAAAGAAGGAGAGCTTGGGCGGTTCTGGAGACGCTTCGGGATAAACCTGGGACGGCGATCGCGGTTGAAAAGGCGCGGGTAGTGTTTCTTCGACCGGACGCCTTACGAGCTGATCTTCCAGGGAACCTCTTTCGCTGACGATTACGACCCGCGCCACTGAATGCAGCAGAATCCGCTCATGCTCGGGCATGATGTCAGAGCGTCGCACGAAGACGCCGCCAGGCTTGTCAATCAAGCCCTGCGCGCCGGAGATTCGGACGGCCAATTGCAGGTCGTCGTGCAGTGATTGGGCATAGCCCGTCGGGTGATCATTCAGAATCACCAGATCAAACTGGAGGCCTTTTGATCGCAGGTATTGATGACCTCGGAGCAGCTGCCGCGCCATCAGAATGTCCTCTTCGCGATCGAGACGCAGGATTACTATGGGAAAGTCGCCACTAATGCCCTGCGTCCACAGACCCGACTGCGTCAGCTTGTTCAGCGCCAAGACATGTGGCCGTGGCCGCAGCGATGGATCCGTGAACAGGATGCGGCCACCCAGCCGCTGAAACAGATGCGCCTCGTTAGGATCGATGTGCAGATGAGTCATCTCTACCTGCGCGCGTGTCCAGGCCATCCGCGATTCACGTTCAAAGATATTCGCGTCGCGATATTTTTCAGCCAGCGCGATCGCATGGTCGCGCGACTGGGCTACCCCGGTCGTGAAAACGACTTGCGCGGTTTCATTGGGGAGCAGGCGCACCCGGCATCTCAAGCTGAAAATCGGATCGAGCACAGCGCCCACGGTGTTTGAAAGTGGGCGATCTTCCATCACTGCGACCGGCTCTGCCGGCGTGTGTCCCCGGCCAAGAAAGCGCACCCGATCGGTTTCAAATTGAATGCCGGCGATCGTTTCGGCCGAGGTCGACAACACATGCACGCCCCACCTGGCCTCGTCTTGCGCCGAGCGGGGCCGGCGGCGCGCCAGGAGCGCACTGTGCTGTGCGTAGTATTCAGTTTCAATAAACAAATTGCTGAACGCTGGATGCGCCAGATCGTCGGCCCGGGGAGCCAGGACAACTTCCGCATAGCTGGTCAATTCGATCTCACGCGGACGCGCAGAGTAATTCGCTATTGAAACTCGCCGCATCTCAGCGTTGTCCTCGGCCGAGACGATTACTTCGAGGTGGGTGACGATGCCGAAGTCCCGGCGCCAGAAATCGGCCTTGTCTTCGGAAAACGCGACTTCGTATTTTTGCGGTTTGCTGCCGACGGGCTGGTGTCCCGCTGACCACACGGCGCTACTGCGCACGTCGCGGATGTAAACGAAGCTGCCCCAGTGGTCGCGGGTCGAGTCTTCGCGCCAGCGGTTCACGGCCAGCGGTCCGCACATCGAATAACCCGCACCCGCGGTCGTGACCATCACGCTGTAAGTTCCGTTCGATAACAACTGAGTGCGCGGCGTCGGCAAATCGGCGGTGTCGTAAGCGCGACTGACCAGACCGGTGAGGGTGCGCACGACGCGGCCAGTCAGAACTTCTTCGGCGCGCGGATGGGCCGCCGGCACGCCGCGCGGAATGCGTTCCTGCAACAGCAACTCGGTCGCCTGGACGGCTGGGTCGCTGTGAAAACGATTCTGCATGACATTCCGGTTAATCAGATTGTCGAGCGCGATCAAACTCATGCCCTGATGATGCGCCATGTACGCCCGCACCAGGGTGCATTGCTCACCCTTCTTGACTCGCTCAGGCGTGTAATCCAGCGCTTCGTAAAACCCATATCGCGAAAGTGCGCCGGCGCGCTCCAGCACCCGCAGGTTCTCCATCGCCGGGCCCGGCATAACATTCGCGGCCAGGATGGTTGAGTAAGGCGAGACCACCAGGTCTTCGATCAAGCCACGCTTCAGGCCCAATCCGGGAACGCCGAATGGCCCATACTGATAATTGAGTTGCAGATCGCGCGCCGCATATGCTGACTCAGAAATGCCCCACGGCACTCCCCGTTCATAGCCATATTCGATTTGCCGGGCGACGACGGCGGCGTAGGTCTCACCCAGCAAAGTCTCGCGATAGCTGCGCATGACGAGCAGCGGCATCAAATACTCGAACATCGTGCCGGTCCACGAAATCAAAGCGCGGCCGCCATCCACAGCCGTCAGCTGGCGACCCATGCGAAACCAGTGCGCCTGCGACACATCGCTCTTCGAGATAGCGACAAAACTCGCGAGCCGAGCTTCTGAAGCCAGCAGATCGTAGAACGAATTGTCGTGACGTCCTTCAGTGACGTTATAGCCGATCGTAAAAACTTTGCGCTCCGGGTCGAGCAAAAACTTAAAGTCCGTCTCGTCGACTATTCGCTGACAAGTCTGAGCAATCTTAGCCAGCCGCGCAGAAATGGTTCCGGCAGCTTCGGCGGCCTGCTCGATAGACCCGGTGAGCGCGCTCAACTCCCCCAGAGCCGCATCGCGACTGGATTGCGATTCCGGCGCAGTCGTTTCAATTTCCGCGCGCAGGGCCGCCAGTTGCACGAGGGCGCTATCACAACTCTCGGCAATATGAGCCAGCCCAGGAACCGGTCGCAAGGCGGTTTTGATCAATTCCCAATGACCGGCCGCGGCCTCTGAGCGCGCCGCTATCGTGTCGAGCGAAGCAGTCCCGACGAGGCCCCACGGCGCCAGCAGATTCAGATCGCGGCGATAGTTATGTAGTTCATGAAGGAGCGAGCTGGTCCACCAACGCAGCTCGGTGAATTCATCCCCTCGATGCTCGAGCGTAAGCGCAGCCACGATGTCATCTATGATGGTTGCGTGCTCATTTACCGTTCCAAATAGAGTCACCCATCCGGCCAGGGCCACGGGGGTGCCGCCCGAGAGTACACGTGTGCAGGATTGAATCTCGCCGCGCAGTTGATTAATGGTGATGGCGTCGGTGCGCTGGCGGGCCACCGCGAGTTGCGAGGTCTCCTGAGTTATCGCCGCAACCGTGTCCCTTAATCCGTCCAGAATTCTGGTGTCAAAGAGTTTGTCGTCAGGAAGATCGAGCGCGGCCTGCTTCAGCGTGAGCAAATGCCCGGCGAGATTGCCGCTGTCAACTACCGAAACGTACTGCGGCCACATGGGCAGCAGAGTGTGAGTGTCATGCCAGTTGAAAAAATGGCCGCGAAACTTCTGTAGTTTTTCCAGGCTCGCGAAAGTGAATTCAACCCGCTCAAGCAACTCAACCAGGCCCAGGTAACCAAAGTCGTAAGCCGAGAGAGTTGAGAGCTGCAAAAGGCCGATGTTCGTTGGCGAAGTGCGGTGCGCGATGACCGGCGGATCCTCCTGTAAGTTGTCGGGCGGCAACCAGTGGTCCTCGTCGCCCACCAGAGTTTCAAAGAAGCGCCAGGTGCGGCGTGCGACTATTCGCGCGGTGCGGATGTCTTTGGCGGCGAACTCTCGCTCATCTTCCACGCGCCGGCGACTGATATAGAAAGCAATTAGCGGCGACAACGCCCAGCTCAGCAAAAACGGAATCGCGAGCACCAACGCACGGGGCCTGGTGAAGATAATCAGCAGCGCCGTGACCAACGTAATTACCTCCGCCAGCCACATGAATTGGAAGAAAGCGCGCTTGTCGTGCGTGCTCGATTTTTCCGCGTGCGCCGCTGTCTGCCATTCCAACAAGTGTCGGCCCGAAATCAGCTTGCGATAGACGGTGCGTCCAATTGCATCAATCATCAACCACGCCTGATGCGCCAGGAATACAACTTCCAGCGCCAGTTGCGCGGTGTTGGTTCGCATGTCGCCCCAGACGCTCCAGAAGTGGCTGGTCCAAGGCACGCCGCGAGGATGAATCAGCAAACCAGTGGTCACGTGAGCATAAACGGGAAAGGCGAGAGTGATCAGGGCGAATAGTGTCCACCAGAGCGATCCTCCGGGAAGAATCGTCCAGCCCGCAACCAGTAACAGGACAATCGCCGGAGCCAACAGGCTGCGGCGCAGATTATCCAGAATTTTCCAGCGCGAGATAGCAGAGATGTGATTGGCCTGTTTGTTCCCGCCGGCGTCGCGCACCGAGCGCCCCAACCAGCCGGCGATCTGCCAATCGCCACGCGTCCAACGATGCTGGCGCATCGCGTAAGTATCGTAGTGGGCCGGATAGTCATCGAGAAATTCGATGTCACTGACTAAGGCTGCGCGCACAAATATTGATTCAAAAAGATCGTGGCTCAGCAAAGTGTCGTCTGGGACGCGACCCTCGAGTGCGTTCTCAAACGCGTCAACATCGTAGAGACCTTTACCCGTGTAACTGCCTTCGCCGAAGAGATCCTGGTAAACGTCCGAGGCTGCCGTCGTATAAGGATCGATTCCGGTGTTGCCTGAGAAGACCCGAGCAAACAACGAACGAGACGCACTCTCCAGCGAGATGCTCACCCGCGGCTGGAGGATTCCGTAACCATTGACGACTCGCGCGGTCTGCGGATCGAACCGCGGGTGGTTGAGCGGATGGACCGCGGTGCCAATCAGACGGCACGCGGCGTCGCGCGGTAACTGCGTATCGGCGTCCAGCGTAATGACGTAACGAACCTGCGAAAGCAAATCCGGAGTGCCGGTGGCCACGGTAAAGCAGTCGGCGCACTTTCCGCGCAGCAGCTGATTGAATTCGCGGAGCTTGCCGCGCTTGCGCTCCCAACCGATCCACTTCCTCTCCGTCTCGCACCACCGGCGCGGCCGGTGAAAGAGATGAAATCGAATCGTCTCGCCCGGGGTATAGCGCTGGTTTAGTGTCTCGATCCCGGCTCTGGCAGCCGCGAGAATTTCCTGATCGCCGGGCAGCTCCCGGGTAGACGCGTCCACGAAGTCCGACAGCAAAGCAAAGTAAAGATTTTCGTCCTGGTTCGCCAGATAAGAGATTTCGAGTTTATCAATCAGAGCTGAAACTGTTTGCTCGTCATTGAAGATTACGGGCACCACCACCATCGTGCGGGCGTCGGCCGGAATTCCTTTTGACAGATCGATGTTGGGCAGCAGTCGCGGCTCAAAAAAGTGTGTGACATCCCAGTTGAGCACGCTCACTGCCAGATCGCTCGCTGGAATCAACGACACCAGCGTGGCGATCACAAACATCACGAGACTTGGCTGAGTCCGCAATCCGTAGAGAACCGTGACGCTCAGAATCAGGGCTGTCAGTACGGTCAGAGTCCCGAGATAACAGACGCCCGCATGTCGCTTAATCGCCCGTCGGACCCGTTCGCCGAAACGTGGGCGATATGCAGCCTCGGCTTCCAGACGCGCCAAGCCTTCCGCGATGAGAAAATAACCAACGTGGGTGTGCGCCGCGTCCTCGCCGGCGCTCCGCGCTTCTTCAGCCATCCGCAAAGCGACGCGGGCAATTTCGGGTTCGCTCTTTTTCGCACCTTTGCTAATACGTTCGACGACGTGCCGGTAACGATCGCGGGTGGCAAAGTCCATCCGCGAATAGACACCCGCCGGATCCTGGGCCAGCTCCGGATCGATCAAGCTCACCGTCTCAAAAAAATCTTTCCAATCCAGGGTCGAGAGCAGCCGCATGCTCGTGATGATGTTGCCGACGGTGACCTGTGCGGCGGCCTGGCGTTGGTACTCTTCCTGCACGATCTTTTCGACCGAGAGACCTTTTTTGGCGAGTTGCTTTTCCAGCCATTCCATGACCGGCATCACTGCCGGGTCCTGTTCGCGCAAGCGCTGGGTGAGTTGAACGACAAACGAACGGCCGAGTGCCTTGCGTCTGGCCATGCGCGAAGTAAGCAGCGTCAACAGTTCATTGGGTTGACGCTGCGCCTGGGCCAGCAGCCTGTCGGCCAGCCGGTCTGCTTCGTCACGCTCAGTGCGCGATAAAACAATGCGGGTGGCGAGGCGGCGCAGGTTTTCCACCAGCGCCAGTCGCAGACTAATGGGCACTGCCCACAATTCGCCGATCGAAAGCGGCGAGACTTTCTGATAGGCATTGATAAAGCGGCGTAAGGTCTCAGTGTCGAGGTGACTGTCGGTGTGGGCGATCAGCGCCACCGAAAGAGCGTAGATGCGCGGATAGTTTTTGAAATCGCCGGTGGCGAGCTTGGGCAGCTCGTGGTAATAACCCTTGGGCAGATCTTCGCGAATTTCACGTACCTGCTCTTCAACGATATGAAAGTTGTCGACCAGCCATTCAGCGGCGGGAGAGATGACATGCTCTGCGCGAATCGATTCGGCGAGCGCCTGGTAAGCGGCGACGAGCTTACGGCCGTTCTCTTCCAGCCGCGGCAACAACAAACTAACGCGCTGGGGCTTTTCGGCGATTTGGTGTTCCGCGGCCAGCGCGAGCGCGTATTGCTCGAGGCGCTCGATGCTGTAAAGCTCCTCGCGGATCGGCAGGTCAGCGCCCGCGTCCGGGGCGCCTTTGAATCTACGGATCAATCCTGAAAACAGTGTCGCCATGATCACTGACAAAAAACGGGGGATAGATTAAGCAGAAGGTTTCGCTAGAATATCACGGCGCGGGCAGTAGCCCGACTGTGAGGGAGGGCGCAATCCTAAACCTGACTTTGCCCGACCCGCATGCGCAGTCAAAAATTCGCGTCATTTCGCGACTTCTGCTGTTGTGCGTCGGCGGGTCCAACGACTAACCGCAGAACTCAAATCGATCAATCCTGGCATGATGTAGAAGACGGAGACTGCACTGAGCAAAGCGCCGGTGAAGAAGCGCGACAGATGAGTATTCTCCCAGATCGAGAAATAGCCGAGCCCGAAGTCAATGATCAAAGGCAGGGTCGCGAGAATCAACCAGAGCCGTGCAGGAGTGTCAGTCCGTCGCAGCGAACGCGCGAGCGGATAAACCAAAGCGGCGACCGCAAATCCAGCATACAGTCCCGTGCAACGCGAGCACACGCCGAATTGATGTCCCGCGAGATGAAATGAACGCTCGGGAATTTGGTGACAGACAAAGCTGAAAGTTTTGTAGATTGAAGCAGCGAACGCCGGATGGCTCGATTGTAGGAGCGGCGCGGAAACGATCAGACCAACCAGGTCTAACGCAGCAGCGGTCACGATGGCCCATGCGATCCATGCCGTGCGAATTCTTGTCTCTGATCCGGCGCGGCGCTCGGTGGTTTGGACGGAGATCGAAACTGTGGAGTTCAAAGCAACGGAATGATACGACAATCAATGAACCAGGAACACATCCCACGCCCAGCGACCGACATGCGAATGCTTCGGGTCATCAACTTTCGCGCGATAACGGAACTGGTTGCCGTATTGATCTCGCCGCCGAGATTCTTTGTAGTCGAGGGATATTGATTCGACGCCCAGCGACGGCAAGGTATGAAGTTCGTCAGGTTCAGAGATACCGTTGTGGTTTGTGTCTTGCCATAGACGCAAGCTTGAAA
>WNFQ01000887.1_pt1 | contig 20755 bp, 19 predicted proteins | sample 5400171 | NCBI WGS metagenome assembly WNFQ01 (sample SAMN13153356, study PRJNA577476) | soil metagenome | isolation source: 20 cm soil under Madrone tree | place: USA:California | collected 2016-06-14 | reverse complement strand
AGGCCCCACGCCCGTCTCCGCACTGATCCACGCGGCCACCATGGTCACCGCCGGCGTCTACATGGTAGCGCGCTCGCACGTGATCTTTGACCACGCTCCCAATGCGTTGACGGTAGTTGCAATCGTCGGCACCCTGACCGCGCTTTTTGCCGCGACCATCGGCATCGCGCAGACCGACATAAAGAAAGTCCTCGCCTACTCCACCATTTCTCAACTCGGTTACATGTTCATGGCCTGTGGTGTGGCCGCGTACTCGGCGGGCATCTTCCATCTCATGACGCACGCCTTCTTCAAGGGCTTACTGTTTCTGGCAGCTGGTTCCGTAATCCACGCCGTCGGCGGTGAGCAGGACATGCGCAAGATGGGCGGCTTGAAGCAATACATCCCGTGGACGTTCCTGACCATGTCCATCGCCACCTTCGCGATCGCCGGATTCTGGCCCCTGGCCGGATTCTTCAGCAAAGACGAAATCCTCTGGCAGGTTTATTCAAGCCCCCACGGAAGTTGGGTCTTCTGGCTGATCGGCGTAGTCACCGCCTTCATCACGTCCTTCTACATGTTCCGCCTCTGGTTCATGACCTTTTTCGGCGACTACCGCGGCCGCGCTGCGGATGTCCAGGCGCAACCCGTGCACCGACACACCGACCACGACCACGGTGATCCTCACGAGAGCCCGTTGGTCATGCTGGTGCCGCTCGCCGTTCTGGCTGTACTCTCCGCGATCGGGGGCTTCGCGAAATACTGGCCCGGCGGGGGCATAGAACATTTCCTGTCGCCGGTCTTTTACCCCATAGTTGCGGAGACAGGTCCCGATCTCGCGGCCGAAGCTGCCAAGCGCAGCACCGAGTACTTGCTGATGGCGATCTCCCTCGGCTCTGCCGCTCTGGGTCTGTACCTCGCGTATCTCCTTTATTACAAGCGTCAGGACCTCCCCCAGAAAATTGCCACCGCACTCAACGGCTTCTACGAAGCCGTTGTCCACAAGTACTACATCGACGAACTCTACGCGACCCTGTTCGTCAAGCCGCTGGTGGATGGTTCCACCCGAATTCTGTGGCACGGGGTCGATCAAGGCGTAATTGACGACGCCGTCAACGACGCCGCCGCCGGCGCCAACCACCTCTCTGACGCGGCCCGCCACATGCAGTCCGGCAACCTGCGCTCCTATGCCGGGTGGATCGCGGCCGGCGGAGCCGTCGTGATCGCCTACATGATTTGGATGGGAGTGTGATGAACACCAGCTATCTCGATCCCGTCATTCTCACGCTGGTGACCTTCATCCCGGCAGCCGGCGGCTTGTTGCTGCTCCTGTTTCCACGTCGCCATCGCGACATCCGCATTTTCGCGCTCATCGTCTCCATGCTGACGTTTGGACTCTCGCTGCACCTGGTCGCCAATTTTCACCGCATGCAGACCGAGTTCCACTACCAGATTGACCGCCAGTGGATCTCCACGCCCAACATCCACTACCACATGGGCGTCGATGGCATTTCCATGTGGCTCGTTCTGCTGACCACGTTCCTGACGCCGCTGTGCGTGTTGATATCCTGGAAATCGATCCACGAGCGAGTAAAAGAGTTCTTTATCCTGCTGCTGATCCTCGAGACCGCTCTGATCGGCGTATTCACCTCGCTCGATCTGTTCCTGTTCTATTTCTTCTGGGAATCCACCTTGATCCCGATGGCCTTACTCATCGGCATCTACGGCCATGGGCGCAAGGTTTACGCCGCCGTGAAGTTCTTCCTGTACACGATGGTCGCCTCGGTCTTCATGCTGGCGGCGTTGCTCTGGCTCTACGCGAAGGTTGGCAGCTTCGATTTCATCACCATCCAAAACGCAATTCGTTCCGGCCAGGTGGAAGGCTTCGCCACCGCCGCCCCCTGGCTCTTCCTCGGCTTCCTCGTTGCGTTCGCGGTAAAAGTCCCGCTCTTCCCGTTCCACACCTGGCTGCCCGATGCGCACGTCGAAGCACCCACCGCCGGCTCTGTGCTCCTGGCTGGAGTCCTGCTGAAGATGGGTACCTACGGCATGCTGCGCTTCAACCTCGGCCTGTTCCCCGAGCAGTCGCGGCACAATGCTCCCTGGATCGCAGTCCTCGCCCTCATTGGCATCGTCTATGGCGCGCTGCTAGCCATGGTCCAGCCCAACATGAAGCGGGTGATCGCCTACTCTTCTGTCAGTCACCTCGGCTTCGTCGTACTCGGTATCTTCAGCTTCACGCAAGCCGGGCTCCACGGCGCAATGTTCGTCATGCTCGCCCACGGTGTCTCGACTGGCGCGCTCTTCATGTTGGCCGGCATCATCTATGAGCGCAAACACACCTACGAGATCGCCGACATGGGTGGGCTAGCCACGCCTATGCCCAAGTACGCCACTTTCTTCTCCTTTATCGCGCTTGCCTCAGTCGGCTTGCCGCTGCTGAATGGCTTCGTCGGAGAATTTCTGGTGTTAAGCGGAGCGTTCCAGGCTCATCGCTGGTGGGGCATAGTTGGCGCAACTGGCGTGATCTGGAGTGCCTGCTACCTACTTTGGATGTACCAGCGCGTTTTCTTTGGAAAAGTGACGCATCCGGAAAACAGCACACTCCCTGACCTTTCCGGTCGGGAACAGCTTGCTCTGTGGCCCACGGCGATTGCCGCCCTGGTCATGGGAGTTGCGCCGCTGCTCTGGTTGAATATCATCGACCCCGCCATCCAGAATGCACTGGCGCCCATCACGCAGCTGGCCAGTAGGGTGGCCGGCCAATGAACGCCGCGAACATTCCCGTGGCCGCCGACTACATCCGCATCCTTCCCGAGATTGTTCTCTCGATCTTCGGCATGCTCATCATGCTGCTCGAGCCCTTGCTCCAGGAAGAAGAGAACCGGAAAACGCTGGGCGCAATCGGCCTGGCGGGTGCCGGGGCCGCTCTGCTTTCTACCTGGCTGATGGCCGGCTCCCCGGGCTTCGCCTTCTGGAACATGGTTCGGGTCGACGGCTTTAGCGTTTTTTTCCACGTGCTCGTGATTGCTATCACGATCGTGGTCATCCTCACATCTTATGAATACATGTCAGTCCAGCGCATGCGCGCGGGGGAATACTACGGGCTGATTCTGTTCGGTGCGGTCGGCATGTGCCTGATGTCCTCCGCCGTGGAGCTGGTGCTGATCTTCATCGCGCTGGAAATCTCGTCGATCTCGACCTACATTCTGGCGGGCTTCCGCCGCCGCTTCGCCATCAGCAGCGAGTCGTCGCTCAAATATTTCTTGCTGGGCTCGTTCGCCACGGCATTTTTCCTCTATGGCGTGTCCCTCATGTTTGGCGCCACTGGATCCACCAACATCGACGAGATCAGCACCCGCTTGAACTCGGGCGCGGTGCCAATGCTCGCTTATGTCGCGATGGCGCTCATGTTCGTGGGCCTCGGATTCAAAGTGGCCGCCGCCCCTTTCCATATCTGGACGCCCGATGTCTACGAAGGCGCTCCAGCTCCCATCGTCGGCTTCATGTCCACCGCGCCGAAAGCTGCCGCCTTCGCCGTTCTGCTGCGCGTGATCTTTGAAGCCAATGCTCCCGGCCGGTTCTGGTTGATCTGGGTCTCGGCTGCCTTGTCCATGACCCTCGGTAACATTGGCGCGCTCGTACAGAACAACGTCAAGCGCCTCCTTGCCTATTCGTCCATTGCCCACGCCGGATACATGCTGGTCGCCTTCGTCGCGGCACCCGAACTGGGTACATCAGCGGTCATGTTTTATGCCGCGTCCTACGCGGCCATGAACGCAGGGGCATTCGCAGTCGTGAGCCACTTCGCCAATGCCGGCGAGCGTTATGTAAGCCTGCAAGATTACGAAGGGCTCGGACGCCGCGCCCCATTTCTGGCAGGAGCGCTCGGAATTTTTCTAATTTCTTTGATCGGAATTCCGATCACCGGTGGCTTCTTTGCCAAGTTCTACGTCTTCAGCGCGGCGCTGAAATCAAACCTTGTATGGCTCACGATCATCGGCGTCGTGAACAGCGCCGTGGGAGCCTACTACTATCTCAAGGTCATCGTCGTGATGTACATGCGCGAAGCCCGTGAGGAAGTCCCCACTCTCCCAGTTCCGCCAGCGCTGGCCGCAGCTCTCGGGATTACGCTCGCAGCCACGATTTACCTTGGCGTTCTACCTGGCCGCATCTTGGACTTCGCCCAACGCTCCGCAAAGCAACTCGTCCACGCTGATGTTTCAACAGCCACGGGACAAACCGACGGCGTTCAAATATTTCAACAGAAACGTTGAGAAATGCAGCAATTTCTCGGGGCGCTTGGCATAAAAGCGACCGCGCGCATTTATTGCTCGACTTCACCGCTGTTTGACGCTTGACGAGACGAAGTTAGTCGACTACATACTGTTAATCTAGCGACACGGTGGGGCTTTCGCCGAGCACGTAGTTCGCGCCCTCTCGTCAGCGCTTTCGCACAGGACGAGGGATTAACTAAACGCTTCCCATTTGACATCTCGAGTTCGAGTCGGCATGATAGGGGACCAACAGGACGTCCCGCAGGCTGATTCGAGCAACCCAACGCAGGAGGATGGTATGTCCAAAGTACTACGCAGACTCTGGTCAGAAGAGTCGGGGCAGGATATCGCTGAGTATGCCGTGATGTTGGCAGTGATTCTGGTTCTGGTGGTCGGAACCGTTCGTTTGATTGGCTCTAATGCCAACAACGCGTTTTCGGCAGCTGCCAGCGCAATCCAATAGAGAACCGGGACCAGCCCTCTTTTTGCGCGCCTCAGTGCCACTACCACCTGAGGAGGCATCGGTGTTGACGGAAAGCTTGCCGCCGTCTAAGATTTTATCCGCATGACACGATTCACCTACGTTTCGTTCGCGTTTTTCCGCTACTGGTTTTTTAGAGTGGCGGCGTGGGCGGAGCTTGTAGGTGAGGCGAGCCAGCAATAATCACCTAGAAATCCAGGTTCCAGTCCAGGCCGCGATTCTCAAAATCGCGGCCTTTGTCTTTTGAAATCGTTTCGGCCAAAAGGGAGATCACACAATGATTGTCAACATGTCGGATGGCGCCACTGAAGCAGAGATTGAGCACGTCATCGAGAGAATCCGTGAAGCGGGCTACCAACCACATGTCACCCGCGGAACCCAACGCACCATCGTCGCTGCTGTGGGCAGCGGACGCAGACATGAAATTGAGGCTCTGCAAGTCGCGCCCGGCGTCGACACGGTCGTTCCCATCGCGCAGCCCTTCAAACTGGTCAGCCGACAGGTCAAGCCGCATCGTTCGGTCGTGAACGTGAAGGGAGTGCCGATCGGAGGCGACAAAGTCGTGGTCATCGCGGGTCCCTGCTCAGTGGAATCGCCCGAGCAGCTCCTGTCGACGGCGCAGGCAGTGAAGAAATCGGGCGCCTGCCTGTTGCGCGGCGGAGCCTACAAGCCGCGCACCTCTCCCTACGACTTTCAGGGTCTGGGCGTGGAAGCCCTCAAGATCCTGCAAGAAGCCAGCAAGCAGACTGGCCTCCCCGTGGTCACCGAGGTGATGAGCACCGAGGACATTGACCTGATCTGCGAATACGCCGATATGCTCCAGGTGGGGGCTCGCAACATGCAGAACTTCGCGCTTCTGCGCAAGCTGGCAACCGCACGCAAGCCTGTCCTTCTCAAACGAGGACCGTCGGCGACGGTAAAAGAGTGGCTGCTAGCCGCCGAGTACCTGCTCTCTGGCGGAAATCACGATGTAGTGCTGTGCGAGCGCGGCATCAAGACCTTTGAGACGGAAACCCGGAACACGATCGATCTGGCCGCGGTGGCCTTGGCGCGAGACCTCTCGCATCTGCCAGTGATTGCCGACCCATCTCATGGAACCGGAAAGCAGAGCCTGATTGCAGCCGTATCGCGTGCCGCCGTCGCAGTGGGCGCCGATGGCCTGATCATCGAAGTCCACCCCTGCCCCGAGCGTGCGCTTTCCGACGGCCCGCAATCTCTCGATTTCGCTGCCTTCGAAAAAGTAATGCGCGGACTATCCGATCCATTGCGAGGCATTGCCAACGGCAATGCTTGAGCAAATTGTCGGCAACCATTGAAACCTTGTGCCTTGAGGTCCTTGCAGGGGCACGGCTTTGGCCCCGCCATGCCCGCCCGCGCAGAAAAGGGCTTTATCCCCCCGAGGTTCGTGCTCATTCAAAAGATTGCCACAAAACAAAACGCCCCAGACTCCGGTTAGAGTCTTGGGCGCTCCGTTGAACAGCCCTCCCCCGAGTACTGCTCAAGAACAATCTAAGTTCACTCCCGAATTTGGGGAATGGCCCGCATGGGCCATCGAACCCACACCAATGTGCCGACCGAGACGTGCCACCGAAACCTGTATAAACAGGGCCTGCGGACTCAATTACCCGGCGCTTAGTCTCTTCTCCCTATGCACGATGGGCGGCGACTCTCCATTGGCCAATGGAACTCCCATCCGTTCCAGCTCCACATACCCCCGAGCCCGGTAGAGCGGAACTCCGCTCAGCGTACTCCCATCTCGAAACGGTGAAAAACCGCCTCCTCTGCCGCCCGTTCGCACGTATCTAAAATCATGCTCCCGAAGCCGACGCGCTAGCCCCTCCGTCGGCACGATACGCAACTCTCCTCCAAACGGGATTGCAGCAAAATCCAGAAACAATCTTCAATTTGATCGTTCTCAAGCTTCGTACTACAACTGATTCGCAAATCTCCTCCTTTGAAAGGATTTTGAAATGAACCGAAGACTGGTAACCACCATCGCTCTCGTCACGTTGATGATCACTTACGCGCGGGCCGGAATGAACAACCCGGGCGTCGGCGGCAAGGAAATGTATCCGACCAAGAACATCATTGAAAACGCCTTGAACTCCGCCGATCACACTACCCCGGTGGCCGCTGTGAAGGCCGCCGGTCTGGTCGAAACGCTCGAAGGTGCCGGCCCCTTTACGGTGTTCGCTCCCACTAACGAGGCCTTCAGCAAGCAGCCGGCGGCACGGTCGACACGTTGCTGAAGCCCGAAAACAAGTCCACGCTGACCAAAGTCCTCACCTACCACGTTGTCCGCTGGACGCTGGAGCAAGTCCGACCTGATGAAGAAAATCCGGGAAGACAACGGCTCCGGGGAATTGACGACCGTAGAAGGCGGCAAGCTCTGGCTCGCGCAGGACGGCAAACACATCATGCTGAAAGACGGAAAAGGCGGCACATCGACCATCACGATTCCCCAACATTTTCCAGTCCAACGGTGTGATTCACATAATCGACACGGTGGTGATGCCCAACTAGCTGACCATCGATTATTCAGATCGTTCATAAACAGGGGTGCGGGTCAACCGCACCCCTCAAACCTTGAGCCTCGGGACAAATTCTTGCGCCGGTTCGCGAGCCTTTCTTGGCGACCTTTGCGCTCCAAAGCTTTCGCCGCCGTCTTCCCATACAGATTGCTATCTTCTCGCCTGTTGCTTTATGTTGACGCCTGCCGCGTAAGCACAGCGGCCTACCAGGACAATGGTGTCCACCGGCCAAATTCGATCCCTCCTGCAAGGCTACGCCATTGCCCTGCTCAGCGTCTCCCTCGCCTTCGCAGCTACGCTGCTGCTGCAGCGCTTCTTCCCGTACCCGTTTCTCTTTTTGTTTTTTGGCGCGGTAATGGCCAGCGGCTGGTTCGGAGGAACTGGCCCCGGACTCGTCTCGGTCGTTCTTTCTACTCTGCTCGTAGATTATTTTTTTGTTCCCCCCTTCCACTCCTTCGCCGTCAGTGCGTCCGCGGTTGCCTATTTTGTTGCTTTCGTCGCTTGCGCCCTGATAGCCGGTTGGGTCGGCGCCTCCAAGAGAAAAAATGTAGCCGCTCTTAAGCATGGCCTGGACATGCTGGAAGTCCGCGTCTCCGAACGATCCGCGGAACTCATGAAGACACAAGCCGAACTCGCTCATCTTTCTCAGGTTTTGAGCATGGGTGAACTCACTGCGTCGATCGCGCATGAAATCAACCAACCGCTCACCGCCGTGGTCACACACGGACACGCGTGCGTCGAATGGCTTTCCGCTAATCCTCCCAACCTCGAGAAGACACGCCAGACCATCGAGCGAATTATCCAGGACGGCACTCGCGCCGGCGCCGTGCTCAGCCGCATCCGCGCGCTGTTCAAGAAGGAAGCTCCCGCCAAAGACTGGTTCGACATGAATGAGGTCATCCATGAACTGACCGTCTTCTTGCGCGACGAAGCCGTCCGCCGGCACATTTCCATTCGCACCGACCTGGTTCCCGGCCTTTCTAAAGTCAAAGCCGACCGCGTCCAGTTGCAACAAGTCGTGCTGAACCTCATGATGAATGGAATGGACGCAGTCGCAGAAATGACAGGACGTCCGAAGGAATTGGTGTTGAGCGCGCGCGAACAGGACGCGGAACTGCTAGTCCGCGTGGAAGACTCGGGCATCGGTCTCGATGCCGAAACGTCCGAGAAGATCTTCCATCCGTTTTTTACCACCAAGCCTCACGGCATCGGCATGGGACTCTCGATCAGTCGCTCGATCATCGAGGCCCACGAAGGTCACTTGTGGGCAGTTCCGCGTCCCTCGGGCGGAGCCATTTTCCAATTCACACTGCCGATTCAACCAAGAGAGTCCGATGCCTGAATCGCCTCCCACGATTTTCGTTGTGGATGACGACGCCTCCGTGCGCGACGCGATCAGCAATTTGCTTGAGTCGGTGGGCCTTGCAGCGCAGGCCTTCCCCTCTACCGAGGATTTCTGCAATGCCCCACGCCCCGACGCACCCAGCTGCTTGGTGCTCGACGTTCGTCTGCCCGGCGTGAACGGGCTCGACTTCCAGGAATTTCTCGAGAAGTCCGGCATCTCCATTCCCATCATCTTTATCACCGCTCATGGTGACGTTCCCATGACCTCGCGCGCGATGAAGGCAGGCGCCGTCGAGTTTCTGATGAAGCCCTTCCAGAAAGAGGACCTCTTGGCCGCGATTCACCAGGGCCTGGAGCGTGATCGGATCTGGCGCGAGGAACACGCACAGATTTCCTCCCTGCGCGATCGTTTTGAGCAACTTAGCTCCCGCGAACGCGAAGTCATGGATCTCGTGGTCAGCGGCCTGATCAACAAGCAAATCGGCGCTCAACTCGGCCTGAGCGAAGTCACGGTCAAGATCCATAGGGGACGGGTGATGCAAAAAATGCAGGCGGCATCGCTAGCGGATTTGGTCCGTATGTCCGACAAACTCAAGCCCCGAGCACGCAGATAGACTTTTCTGATTGCCTCGATAATATTTTTCAATAACTTTGCATACCAAAGGATGATTGTCTTCTTTGCCCCGCCTGTCTAGCGTTGAGTCCCATGAGCGCTTCCGGGGACTGGAATCTCCACCGTGGCTCCGTTCCATTGGCCCACGCGGGTAGCCTGAGCCGCCTGCCTCGCGAGAAGGCAGACGTAGCCTCCCTTCACGGGGTAGTCAGTCGTATGACGGCGAATGTCCCTTTTGCCGAAGTTCTCCACGAGGTTGTCGAGTTCGCAACATCGGTAGTCCATTGCGACTCCTGCTTCATCTACATGCTCGAGGACGACGAACTGGTGCTGCGCGCCTCCCGCAACTCTCATCCGGAAGCCGTTGGCCGCTTGAAATTGAAGTTGGGCCAAGGCATCACCGGTTGGGTAGCGAAGCACCGCCAGCCCGTTGTGGTCTCAGAAGATGCCGGCGGAGACTCGCGCTTCCAGCTGTTCAACGAACTTCCCGAAGATCGCTTTGAAGCGTTCCTCTCGGTCCCTCTGCTGAGCCGCGGAAGCGTCGTAGGTGTAATCAACCTGCAGAACCGCGCTCCCCATCACTACAGCAACCACGAAATCACGCTATTGTCAGCCATCGGCTTTCTGGTAGGCGCCGAAGTCGAGATGGCACGCCTGGAGAAGGAAAACTCAGAACTGATGCATCGCCTCGAAGTGCGCAAACTGGTAGAGCGTGCTAAGGGCATTCTTCAGCAGGACCTGAAGATCGGCGAGGAGGAGGCGTATCTGATGCTGCAGCGCCAAAGCCAACAACGGCGGCTCTCGATGAAACAACTCGCCGAGGCTGTGGTCCTTAGCCACTCAGTAACTCGTGGTTGGTAGCCGAAGAAGTGGAATGTCACGAACCCAATACTTCCGATAGAAACTTTGAATTTGACATCGCATCACCGAGTAAGCAAAATGGCGCATCAAGTTTCTAAGTAGCTTGCTCCCTCTTTTCGACGCGGAAAAGAGATGATTCCCGGCACGTCGCTGTGCCAGCTCACCGACAAATTCTGATCACGGTTGTGTCCGCAAGGGTGCGCAGACTCCGGCGGCAGAACACATCTGCGAAGACGAGCAGATGGGATTCCCCGATCAAGTTTGGTCGATTGCGTAACTTACGAGGGAGCTGGGAGGGCATGAAGCAGTTATGGGAGGCCGCCGATTTCGTACGGAACTTGCACCGGCGCTTGCGTTTCCGGGGCCTGTCGCGCGCGCCCCTCAAGCTCTTGCGCCTGGAGTTGCGCGACGATCAGGCGGAGTGCGAATGGCTGGCACGTCCCAACGCCAACGCAGACGAGCGTCATGCCTCGTTGCAGGCCCTGGAAGACTCGCTGGCCGTTCGAAAATTGTTGTTCACTGCGATGCCATCATTATCCAGCGCAGTATTTCGTGTCTATCGCCGAGTGGAACCGGAGCACACCGAATTGATCATCACCGGCACGGTCACCCGGGACGAGCAGGCTGCCGATGACGTTTGCTCTCCAGCTATGCGCGCCAAGTTATGCGGCTTGCGCTTCTGGCTGGAGGACGAAGTACTCGAGGGACTGCAGACGCAGCACTCGCAGTACGCAGGTGGAGACACAATATTTAGCCGGTCGCAGCCGCGAGGCCGGCAGCAGCAGGTGGCGGCACAACAACTCGAAAGGAGCTACTTCATGGCGGCGAATCGTCAGCAGGGAACGTACCTGGCAACAACGCTGGTAGGCTTCACGGCCTTCCCGGCCGGGATGGTGACGGGAGGAGGAATTGGCGCGCTGGTTGCAATCGTTGGGGTTGCCCTGCTCGCCTTTTCAGCCTTTGGCTTTTATCGCATCAAGAGTGCCGGTTCGGCTTACTGAAACTTTCAAATAGGGGACTCTAAATGATGAAGATCGTGGGTATCGCAATGGCGCTCCTGGGGTGGTTCATTCCAGTCGTGAGCCTTCCACTCACCCAATCGCTCTCCGCCAGATTTGTCGCGTCCGTTCTCGGACTCATCATCAGTCTGGTCGGAATTCTCGGCGTGCTCAACCAGGCTCACCTCAAGGAAGCGATCTGGAAAAAATAGCCGGGTCCGCTCCACCACCTTGGAATGGGACGCTGAAATCAAAATCGTGAACGGTTGCTAAGGAGACAACAGGATGAAACTCTGGGGACACTACAAGATTAGTTGGTTGTTGGCCGTAACCTGCCTGCTGGTTTTGTGCGGGATGGGAGCCGTGGCGCAAACCCAGGCCGCCCCTGCACCCGCTGCCACCGCGGCTGCGCCTCCTCCGATGGCTACGGACGCACCCCTCGACCTCAAACCCGCGGGCGCGCCCTCAACGGATGACTTGGTGAAAGGCGATCCCGGCGGCACCAAGACCGGGACCGCCAATGACGTTGTCGTGTCCGACACGAAAAAGGGCATGACGCTCGCCGATCTGATCAATCAGGTCGGTCAAAACCGCATTGGCATCAACTTCACCTGGACGCTGATCACCGGCTTCCTCGTCATGTTCATGCAAGCCGGCTTCGCTATCGTCGAGACGGGCCTCTGTCGCGCCAAGAACGCCAATCACACCATGATGATGAACTTCATGGTCTACGGCTTCGGACTGTTCGCCTTCTGGGTTTGCGGCTTTGCCATCCAGATGGGCGGCGGCGCCCCCTACGCCACTCTCGGCGGTGCCAGTTCTCTCAATGCCGAGCACGTCGTTACCTTCATGGGCAAGACTTGGGGCGTCTTTGGCACGCATGGCTTTTTCCTGAGTGGCATTTCGTACGACGTCGGTGTCATGGTGCTCTTCCTTTTCCAGATGGTCTTCATGGACACCGCCCTCACCATTGTCACCGGCTCGTGCGCCGAACGCTGGAAGTACGTTGCCTTCGCCATCTCCTCGGTCTTCATGGGTGCCATCACCTATCCCCTGTTTGCGAACTGGGCCTGGGGTGGCGGTTGGCTCTCGCAGTTGGGAGCCAACTTCGGTTTGGGTCACGGCTACGCCGATTTCGCTGGCTCCGGCGTGGTGCACGCAGTCGGCGGCGTTACAGCACTCGCCCTCTCCCTTATTATTGGCCCGCGCATCGGCAAGTTCACGCGCGAGGGTAAGCCGAATGCCATCCCCGGACACGATATCGTCATAGTGCTGACCGGCTGCTTCATCCTGGCTTTCGGCTGGTTCGGATTTAACCCCGGCAGCACACTCGCCGCCTCCGGCAACGGTGCCTTGCGCATCAGTTCGGTTGCGGTCAACACCATGCTCGCGGGCTGCACCGGATCTTTCGGGGCGGTCCTTTACATGTGGATCCGTTACGGCAAACCGGACGCTTCGATGTCGGGCAACGGTTTGCTTGCTGGGCTGGTCGCGATCACTGCGCCCAGCGGATTCGTCAGCGCCGTGAGCTCGGCGATCATCGGTCTCATCGCCGGCGTTCTGGTCTGCGTCAGCGTTGAATTCGTCGATCGCGTCCTAAAAGTCGACGACCCGGTCGGCGCGATCTCCGTACACGGAACCAACGGCCTGTGGGGCGTACTTTCGGTCGGCCTCTTCGCCGATGGCACTTCCAACTACGGTGGAAGCTGGAACGGTGTCAGCGGCTCGGTGCGGGGCCTCTTCTACGGCGACGCGAGCCAGTTGGTCGCCCAGTTGGTCGGCATTTGTACGTTGGTAGGTGGGATTTTCACGCTTTCCTATGTGAGCGGCTGGATCATGGACCTGATTATTGGCCAGCGCTCCTCCGCCGCTGACGAACTCGAAGGGCTGGACATCCCCGAAATGGGCGCTCTCTGCTATCCAGAGTTCGTCCTCAAACCGGAAGGATTGCGCGTACCCGCTGAGGTGGCGGCAGACTGATGCAAACTCACGAAGCGGAGATCTCCATGGGCGCCAATCTGTCGTGGCCAAACAACGATCGAACGGAATCACCTGGGACGCTACAATTTGTGGCGCCCCGGGCGCTTTCGCCCAAAGCGCAACAAAGTTTTCAGCAAGGGATGGCTCATCTTCAATCGGGAGAGGCAGCGTTAGCCGTCGCGGCGCTCTCTGAGACGATCGAGCATGCCCCCGGCTTCACCGCCGGCCATGTGTTTCTGGGGATTGCCCGCGCATTGACGAGCAACATCTATCCGGCTCTCGACCACCTGGAGATTGCTACCAAGCTGGAGCCCGACAATTTCGCGGCACATTACACTCTCGCGCAACTTAATTTCAAACTGCGCATTCCGCAGCGAGGATATGAAGCGGCTGAACGAGCCATGCACTGCAATATGAATCTGGAGCAGCGCAAGCTTCTCAACCAGTTGTTGCGTGAGGAGCGCGCTCGTGAGCGTAACGGCATCGCTCGGCCGTGGTTCAACAAACCGTTCAGCCGTCCGATGCTGTTCCTGGCTGGCAGCGGGATGGTGGCCGCGACGATTGCAGCGCTGATGCATATGCACTAAAGTGCAAGAACTCCACATTCTCTCGAAGCGAGGAGTAGCAATGCGAACAGTTCTTGACGCCTTCAAAGATCAACGGCTGGCTTGGTCATGGGCCATTGTCATTGGGCTCTTCCTCACACTTTGGGGCCACGCTCCCGTACTCCCCGTAGCCCTGGGCTGCCTGCTGGCCGTAGGGATCGCCGTTCTCCGTTCCTGGTCCCGTCCCGGCGCAAAAGCTGTGATCCGGGGAGGCCGATGAACCCATCGCTTCAAATTCTGCTGTGCATTGCGGTGATCATCCTGGTTGCCAAGCTGATGGGTGCGCTCAGTGGCCGGATCGGCCTGCCGGTGGTTCTGGGCGAACTGCTAGCTGGGATTGTTCTCGGGCCTACGCTCCTGAACATCTGGTCCTTGTCCTGGTTCACGCACGCCGCGTCGCCAGACAGCACGTCGGCCGCTGCAGTGTTCAAGGTTCTTGCCGAAATTGGGGTCGTGCTCCTCATGTTCTACGCGGGCCTTGACACGGATGTTGGCATGATGAGAAACACGGTTGCGCCTGCGTTCTGGGCTGCAACCGGAGGTGTCGTTCTGCCGATGTTCGGCGGGACCCTGCTGGCTCGCCAATTCGGTTTCAGCTGGCAGGAGGCGGTCTTCATCGGAACGATCCTTACTGCTACCAGCGTGACGATCACCGCGCAGACGTTGATGAATCTGAAGCAACTCCGTTCCAAGGTTGGTTCCACGATCCTCGGGGCAGCTGTTATTGATGACGTTCTCGGCCTGATTGTGTTGTCCGTGGTGGTTGCGCTCGCACCGCAGATCGCCGCGGGCAACGGGACCTCCTGGCGCGATGTTTCGATCACTTTGGGAAAAATGGTGATCTGCCTTGTCAGCATGTTCTGGCTGGGCCCGCCTTTGACCCGCTGGGTCCTGAAAGTAACTCCCCGTTTGCACGGTCACCACACCGAAGCTGCTGGAGCCTTGGTGGTAGCTTTTGCGTTGGCGTTTGAGGCTCAATGGCTGGGTGGAATGGCGGCCATCACTGGCGCCTATCTCGCTGGCCTCTTTTTCGCATTCACGGCCGAGCACCAGAAGATCTCGCAAGACTTGCAGCCTATGATCAACGCTCTATTTGCGCCGATCTTCTTCGTTTCCATTGGTCTTGATATCAACGCCCGCCAATTGCGCGGTGCTACCCTCTTCTTCTTTCTCCTTCTTGCCATCGCTATTGGGGGTAAGATCGTTGGGTCTGGGCTGGGTGTACTGGCAAGCCGTTTCACGGCCCGCGAATCCATGATCGTCGGTGTCGGTATGATTCCCCGAGGCGAAGTCGGTTTGATTACCGCCGCCATCGGCCTCACCGCCGGTATCGTGACCCGCGAGGTGTATACGCAAGCCGTAATCCTGGTGCTGATCACAACCCTGGTAACGCCCCCACTTCTACGTTTTGCGTTTCCAGCGGAAAAAAAAGTAGCCAGGGCGCCGGCTTTGGAGGACCTCTCCCCTAATGCCAACGGTCTCGCGGATGCTTAATCGAACTCTGGGCCTTTGGGTGGAGACCAGGCTTTACCGTCGCCGTAAGGATTCTGAATCGTTAACCAATCCGGGGAAAAAACACAATGATGACTAAACTTGAAGCGATCATTCAGCCCAACAAGTTCGAAGCCGTCCGAGGCGCCTTGACCGAACTCGGCGTGGAGGGCATGACCATTTCCGAGGTGCGCGGCCATGGCCGCCAGAAAGGACACACCGAGCACTATCGCGGTCAGGAATACAGCGTCGATCTCCTGCCCAAAGTCAAAATTGAAATGGTGATGCCCGACAGTCTGGTCAATCAGGCTGTCGATAGCATTCTCAAGACCGCATCCTCCGGCAAAATTGGCGACGGCAAGATCTTTCTCTATAAGGTCGAAGAGGCGATCCGCATTCGCAACCAGGAACGCGGCGCCGCTGCCCTGTGAGGCACATTTATCCTGGTCGCACAGCAACAGCACAGGATAGCTTCGGAGCGTAAGTCCGGCGTAGAGAGAATGAGAATAACCGTCGGTCCCTTCTGGAACGACGTCATTCTCACGGCGAACCCGCACTGAACTAGTGTCCAACTTCCACTTCGGGAGGCTGGATAGTCCCTCGTATTTTGCGCTTGATCGTCATCCGTTCGACGGCTGGCGGGTAGTTGCGGTATTGTAGAAAATCGTTGTCGCAACGAGCCACTGAGGCTTTAGTGCCCGAACCGCAGACCAAGCGTCCTCCCGTCCCGGTGTTCATCGCCACGACGGTGATGCTCAGTTTCATTTCCTTCTGGCGCGCCGCCGCCATCGTTCTGTCCGACCTCGCCTCCTCCGCCTACTACGCCGGTGGCGACGCCGAAAAGGTCATCGGCAAGAGTGCTCCCTGGTTCATCCTCGCGGTCATGTTGTTCAGCTACGCCGTCCGTGCTGTCTACATCGAAGCCAGCAGCATGTTTGTGCGCGGCGGCGTTTACCGCGTCGTCCGCCAAGCCATGGGCAGCACTCTCGCAAAGCTCTCCGTCTCCGCCCTGCTCTTTGACTATGTCCTCACCGGCCCCATCAGCGCCGTCACCGCCGGCCAGTATCTGGGCGGCTATATCCAGGAAGTCGCCCACTACCTGAAGCATCCCATCCATTTCAACGAGAACCATTTCGCCGCCGCATTCGGCATTCTGGCCATCCTCTATTTCTGGTGGAAGAACATCGAGGGCATTCACGAGTCCAGCGACAAAGCTCTGTCGATTATGAAAATCACCACCGTGATGGTCATCTTGCTGATCGTCTGGTGTGCCATCACCGTCTTCAAGCGCGGAGCTCAACTCCCTCCGCTGCCCAGCCTGCAAAACATGAAACTCGATCGCGACTTCCTCGGCTGGCTCACCGGCACGCCCCTCAGCCAGATGATGTGGGTCGTCGCCCTGGTTGGCTTCGGACACTCCGTCCTTGCCATGACTGGCTGGGAGACGCTCGCGCAAGTCAATCGCGAAATACAAAGTCCCAAGCTGCTCAACCTCAAGCGCGCCGGACTGGTCATCTTTATTTACAGCCTGCTGTTTACTTCGTTTGTGTCGTTTCTTTCCGTGATGATCATTCCTGATGGGGTTCGGCCGAATTTCTTCGCCAACCTGATCGGCGGGCTTTCCATGTATTTGGTCGGCCCGATCCTGCCCAAGCTCTTGTTCCACGCGTTTGTCGTACTCGTAGGTGTGCTGATTCTCTCTGGGGCCGCCAATACAGCGATCCTCGGGGCCAACGGCGTCCTCAACCGTCTCTGCGAAACCCGCGTCCTCACCTCCTGGTTTCAGCGGCCTCACAGAAAATATGGGACTACCTATCGCGCGATTCACCTGATTACCTTGCTGCAAATCCTCACCATCGTAGCCAGTCGTGGCAACTTCTATTTCCTCGCTGGACTCTACGCCTTCGGAGTGGTCTGGAGCTTTGCCTTCAACGGTCTCGCCGTCACCATTCTGCGCTTTAAATATCCCGAACATCGCGAGTGGAAAGTTCCCGGCAACCTGAAGCTGGGCAAGCATGAGATTCCCATTGGTCTCGGCTTGATCACAACTTTCTTGTTCCTGATCGCCATCGCGAACCTGCTCACCAAGCAAGATGCCACCATCTCCGGCGTGGTTTTCAGCGCTGTCTTCTTCGGAATTCTCACCATGTCCGAGCGCCACGCCAAGCGGGAACAAACCGGGCAAGCGGAATCGCTGGAACAATTCCGCGTCTTCGACAATCCGGAACTCGATTACGCATTGGTCGGCACTCGGCCCGGAAATGTGCTCGTGACCGTGCGCGATCCTACCCGTCTTCACCACCTCCGCGAGGTGTTGGCTCGAACCAATACCGAACACCAGGACGTGATTGTTCTGAGCGCACGCCTGTCCCCCGGCCGTCATTCCTTCAGTGGCAACACCAGCTACGAAGCCCGCGACGTTTTCGATATCTACGAGCAGGAACTTTTTTCCAAAGTCGTGACTTTGGCCGAGAAGCAAGGCAAGCGGGTCTCTCTATTGGTGGTTCCCGGCACCGACGTCTTTGACGCTATTTTAATGACCGCTCAGCGCCTGGATTCTTCCCGGGTCGTTTCCGGCCTGTCCACCAAACTGACCGCCGACGAACAGGCAAAACTCACCGGCGACGCCTGGGAAAGACTCCCCGAACCCAAGCCCCGACTCATCATGGAAATCATTAGCGCCGACGGCCGACGTCACGAATATCCCCTGGGCCCGCACGAACCGCGTCTTCGCCCCAGCGATGTGGAATTGCTGCACAAGATCTGGCTAGAAATCACCGCAGACCCGAGCTACGCCGGACTGCATCACTATCACATCGTCGCCCTGGCTCTGAAAGAATTGAAACGCTCCCTTCACTCCCCGGACCGTGAGGCCGTTCTTGAACAATTTCTCCGCGAGCGCGATGGCTAGGGTGTGCTCTGACAGGCCTCGCCGATTATGTCCACCCTCCAATTCTTCTCCAGTTGCGGTTTCTTGCAGCAGGTCGCGGTCTTTGCAACTCTAATTTACAGTCAGGTCGACGACTGACGGATAGTTGCGGTATCGTAGAAAGTCGTTTCCCAACCAAGTTCTGAGGTGGTAGTGGCCGAATCACAAATCAAGCGTCCTCCCGTCCCGGTGTTTATTGCCACGACGGTGATGCTCAGCTTCATCTCCTTCTGGCGGGCCGCCGCTATCGTTCTATCCGATCTCGCCTCCTCCGCCTACTATGCCGGCGGTGACGCTGAGAAGGTCATCGGGAAGAGCGCCCCCTGGTTCATCCTCGCGGTCATGTTGTTCAGCTACGCCGTCCGCGCGGTTTACATCGAAGCCAGTTCCATGTTCGTGCGCGGCGGCGTGTACCGCGTCGTCCGCCAGGCTATGGGCGATACCCTCGCCAAGCTTTCGGTCTCGGCTCTTTTGTTCGATTACATTTTGACGGGCCCCATCAGTGCTGTTACTGCCGGTCAATATCTTGGCGGCTTTATCGAGGAAGTGGCCCGCTACCTGAAACATCCCATCCAGTTCAACGAGAACTATTTCGCCGCCGCCTTCGGCATTCTGGCCATCCTGTATTTCTGGTGGAAGAACATTGAGGGCATTCACGAATCCAGCGACAAAGCCCTCTGGATCATGAAAGTCACCTCGGTGATGGTTGTCATTCTGATCGTATGGTGCCTGGTCACAGTCTTCAAAACCCACGCTGAGATTCCGCCTTTGCCCAGCCTGCAAAACATGAAACTCGATCACGAGTTTCTCGGCTGGCTCACCGGCACCCGCTTAAGCCACATCATGTGGGTCGTGGCCTTGGTGGGTATGGGTCATTCCGTCCTCGCCATGAGCGGTGAAGAAACCTTGGCCCAAGTCAACCGTGAGATCGAAAGCCCCAAGCTCCTGAATCTGCAGCGCGCAGGTCTCGTGATATTCATCTACAGCCTGGTCTTCACGTCCTTTGTTTCGTTTCTGGCTGTGATGATCATCCCCGACGCGGTGCGCCCGGAGTTCTTCGCGAATCTCATCGGCGGTCTGTCCATGTATCTGGTCGGCCCCACTTTGGCGAGGCTGGCTTTTCACGCCTTCGTTGTGCTGGTGGGCGTCTTGATTCTTTCCGGCGCAGCCAACACGGCGATACTGGGCGCAAACGGCGTGCTCAACCGGCTTTCTGAAACACGCGTTCTGACCTCCTGGTTCCAGCGGCCTCACAGAAAGTACGGCACCACTTATCGAACGATTAACCTGATCGCCCTGCTGCAGGTGGTGACGATTATTCTTAGCCGCGGCAACTTCTACGTCCTCGCCGCGCTATACGCATTTGGTGTGGTCTGGAGTTTCTCTTTCAACGGTCTGGCGGTTTTCATCCTTCGCTACAAGTATCCCGAACACCGCGAATGGAAGGTTCCCGGCAACCTCAAAATCGGAAAGCGTGAGATCCCCATTGGACTCGGTCTGATCACGGCTGTGTTGTTCCTGATCGCCATCGCCAATCTGGTGACCAAGAAGGAGGCGACCATCGCGGGCGTAGTTTTCAGTGGGGTATTCTACTGCATTCTCACCGTGTCGGAGCGCTACGCCAAACGCGAGCAGGCCGGCCAATCGGAGTCGCTGGAGCAGTTCCGCGTTTTCGATAACCCAGAGCTCGATTACGCCCTGGTGGGTACGCGTCCTGGAAATGTCCTCGTCACCGTCCGTGATCCCAACCGTCTTCATCATCTCCGTGACGTACTGAACCGCACCAATACCGCCCACCAGGACGTGGTCGTGCTCAGTGCGCGACTATCCCCCGGCCGCCATTCCTTCAGCGGCAACACCAGCTACGAAGCCCGGGATGTCTTCGACATCTACGAGCAGGAGCTGTTTTCCAAAGTAGTGACTCTGGCTGAGAAACAAGGCAAGCGCGTCTCTCTATTGGTTGTACCCGGCACGGATGTCTTTGACGCTATTCTGATGACCGCTCAACGACTGGAATCTTCCCGCGTCGTGTCCGGCCTCTCCACAAAATTGACCGCCGACGAACAAGCCAAGCTCACCGGCGATGCCTGGGAAAGGCTTCCGGAACCTAAACCTCGCCTGATCATGGAAATCATTGGAGCCGACGGGCGGCGCCACGAATATCCCCTGGGCCCTCACGAACCCCGCCTGCGCCCGAGTGACGTGGAACTGCTGCACAAGATCTGGCTAGAAATCACCACAGACCCGCGATATGCCGGCCTGCATCACTATCACATCGTCGCGTTAGCTCTGGAGGAATTAAAGCGAAGCCTGCACTCTCCCGACCGGGAAGCCGTGCTGGAGCAATTCCTGCGCAATCGAGACAGCTAGCCCGCTGGCGTTGCAGGGCCCCGCGTTCCTGCCCCTCTCTACGAAAGCGCTTTCTCAGTGCATTCCCCCAACTGGCACCAGCACCATTAACTTGTCGTCAATGGTGCGCCTCTGCGCGAAGTTCGCGAGTTTAATCAGTAACGGATAGGTCACTTCCTGCCCCCTCGTCGCCACCAGCATCCCGGAATGCGTCCGCACGTTCCTGTTGCAGAATCATCCCACTCGTCAACTTGGCGATCGGCACCGCGCTCGCGGACGTGGTCGGTGAGTCCACTGGCAGCAAAGGCAAAATCACA
>WNFQ01002804.1_pt1 | contig 20770 bp, 21 predicted proteins | sample 5400171 | NCBI WGS metagenome assembly WNFQ01 (sample SAMN13153356, study PRJNA577476) | soil metagenome | isolation source: 20 cm soil under Madrone tree | place: USA:California | collected 2016-06-14 | reverse complement strand
CAGATCGACAGCCTGACCGCGGGCGCGCAGACCTTGGTGAGCGGCATCGAGGACGTCGATCTCTCGACCGCGATCAGCCAGTTCGTCCAGCTCCAGACGGCGCTGCAAGCGGCGCTGGCGGTCGGCAACAAGTTACAAACGAGCGTCCTCGACTTCCTGCAGCTGTGACCTGATTGTTCGACGATGACGCCTGCCAGGAGGGCGGCATGTTGGTTTTGACACGGAAGATCGGTGAAGCCATTCGCGTCGGCGACGACGTGCGGGTGCAGGTGCTCGCGATCCGCGGCGGCCAGGTGCGACTCGGCCTGACCGCGCCGGCGGACGTGCGCATCTTTCGCGAGGAGATCTTCCGCGCGATCGAAGAGCAGAATCAAACGGCTCGGCTCGCGGGCGAGGACCGTCTCGCCGACGCCGCCGAGCTGTGGCTGGAGGTCGGCAATGCCAAGCACGACTGAGTGCACCGCCGCGCCTGCGTCGCGCGAGGTCGATCCCTCGCCGACGTTGCGCGTCCGGTCGCGACGGTTCGGGTCGTTCGAGATCTCGCGCGCGAGCATCGTCGAGATCCCGCAGGGTCTGGTCGGGTTCCCGCATCTGCGGCACTACGTCGTGCTGGAGCATCGGCCGGGGTCGCCCTTCAAATGGCTGCTCGCAATCGACGATCCGGAGCTGGCGTTCGCGGTCGCCAATCCGTGCGAGCTCGTCGCCGGCTACGAGCCGCCGCTCGAGACCGCGGCGCGTCTCCTCGAGACCGATCCGAGCGACATCGCGCTGCTCGTCATCGTCACCATTCCGAGAGACCCGACGCTCATGACGGTCAATTTGATGGCGCCGGTCGTCGTCGATCTGCGGACGCGCCGCGCGCGGCAGATCGTGCTCGACCTGCCGCACTGCCCGCCGGACTTCCTCGTCGTTCCGCCGCGTGTTGCGGCGCGGGCGTAAACTCGCGCCGCCGCGGCGCTCGCCAATTTTTGGCCGTCGCGCGACAGGAATGTACGGCAGCGCACATTCGCGGACGGCGTCGCGATCCCATGCGAGGCGTCGTGTCACGAAATTTACCTGACAATTCGATGTCGCGCGGCGTGTGACGCTGCCTATGGGAGTTGTTCAAGTTTCTGGCACCTCGCTTGCTCACTCGCCCGACGCCGCATGAACGGGGCCAAGGAGGGGACGATGAGAGCGTTCGAGTTCGTGAGTCCGGAAACGGAGACGACGGACGAGGTGGTGGTGGCGGCTTCGGAGGCGACGCCGGCAACCGTCGATGAAGTGGAGGGGAGGCCGGGGTTCGCCGGCATCATCGGCCGGCACCGCCGCATGCAGGCGGTGTTCGACATCGTTCGTCGCGTCGCGGGCACGAACGCGACGGTGCTCGTCACCGGCGAGAGCGGGACCGGCAAGGAGCTCGTCGCGCAGGCGATCCACACCTGCAGCCGCCGGCGGTTGCAGCGTCTGGTGCCGGTGCACTGCGGGGCGATCCCCGAGGATCTCCTCGAGAGCGAGATGTTCGGCCACGAGCGCGGCGCGTTCACCGGCGCGATCTGCTCACGAGTCGGGCGCTTTCGGCTCGCCGACGGCGGCACGATCTTCCTCGACGAGATCGGCGACATGAGCCCGAAGCTGCAGGTGAAGCTGTTGCGCGTCCTCGAGAACGGCATGTTCGAGCCCGTCGGCGGCGTCACCACGCAGTGTGTGGACGTGCGCATCATCGCCGCCACGAATCGCAACCTCGAGGAGGCGGTCGCCGACCGCCGGTTCCGGGAGGACCTCTACTATCGGCTGCGCGTCGTCCCCGTCGAGATGCCGGCCTTGCGCGAGCGTCGCGAGGACGTTCCGCTCCTCGTCGAGTGGTTTCTCGGCCATCTGCACACCGCGAAGGGTCTGCCGCGCTTCGAGATCACCGACGACGCGGTCGGGATCCTGACCGCGTATCACTGGCCGGGGAACGTGCGCGAGCTGAAGAACCTGCTCGAGCAGCTCGTCGTGCTCGGTGACACGGAGCGCGTGATCCGCGCCGAGCATCTGCCGCCACAGCTCCGTGGAGGCGGACGCCTGAGCGCCACCGGTGGCTGGACGACGCCGCCATGGGACTTCGATCAGCAGGGCATCGACTTCTACCGCGAGATGGCGTCGATCGAGGATCGCATCATCGCCCGCGCGCTCCACATCAGCCGTGGCAACAAGAAGGAGGCGGCGCGCCTCCTCAACCTCAATCGCACGACGCTCCTCGAGAAGCTGAAGCGCAAGCGTGAAGCCGCAAACGTCGTGACGACACAGGCGCCGGATTGGGCGGCATTGAACCCGCTCGTCGTGCCGCCGAGCGTGGAGACGTCCGAGGACCTACGGCTGCCGTCTTGACGCCGGCGCGGCCGCGGCCCGTTCGGAAGCGTTCGTACGATTGGCGATCTCGCCGCACGGGCGCGTCGCCGCCCATCCGCCTTGCGGCGGCGTCACACGCGATTGACTCTTCGTACCGGTCCCGTTAGCGTCGTGGGGATGGACGTACACGTCGCTTCGGACCTCGCCGGCTCAGCCGACGAGCCGGTCATGACCCTCACCGACAGAGCTGTCGAGATGGTGAAGACGGCCATGCAGCGTGAGAACCGCGGGGCGGAGTACGCGCTGCGCGTCGGCGTCGTCGGCGGGGGGTGTTCGGGGTTCTCGTACACAATGAGCTTCGACAAGGAGCAGAAGGCGGACGATCGCGTCGTCGAGGTCGATGGGGTTCGGGTACTCGTCGATGCGGCGTCGCGCGAATATCTCGCCGGGACGACGCTCGATTACGTGTCGGGGCTGCACGGATCGGGGTTCAAGTTCGTGAACCCGAAGGCGGAGCGGACGTGCGGGTGCGGGTCGTCGTTCTCGGCGTGAGCAGCGCGCGGCCGCCGGCGCGGTGACACCGCGGCACAGGCCTGCGGCGCCGTCGCGACCTCACGGCGCCAGCGGCGCGGCGTGAACGCGTTCACCCACGTCGTCTTCGATCTCGACGGGACGCTCGTCGACACCAAGGACGATCTCGCCGACGCGGTGAACGTGACGCTGCGGTCGCTCGGTCTTCCGCCGCAGGATCGGCGGACGCTCTGGGGCTACGTCGGGCACGGCGCGCGGGTGCTGCTCGAACGCGCGCTCGGAGCGGAGCACGCGCATCTGCTGGAGCCGGCGGTCGCGATCTTCATGCCGTGGTATCGCGCTCACCTTCTCGATCGCAGCGCGCTCTACCCAGGCCTCGTGCCGGTCTTGGAGAGCCTCGCAGAGGAGGAGACGGTCTTCTCGGTGCTGACGAACAAGCCCGAGGACATGAGCCGCGCCATCGTCCACGGCCTCGGCTTGGCGGCGCGCTTCCCGCGCATCGTCGGTGGCGACTCGCTGGGAACGAAGAAGCCGGACCCGAGCGGTCTTCTGCGGCTCGTCGAGGACGCGGCGGTGCCCGCCGCGCGGACGCTCATGGTCGGCGACTCGGCGATCGACGTCACGACCGGCCGCAACGCCGGCGTCGCGACCTGTGGCGTGTTGTGGGGATTCAGCGGCCCGTCGGTGCGCGACAGCGCCGCCGACGTTCTGATCGCCGTGCCCGAGGAGCTCCTCGGCGTCTGCCGAGACGGCGTCGTTGCCGAGCGGCGCTAGTGTCCCGAGTCTGAAGTCCGTTGCCAAAGTCGGGTGCGGATCCACGGCGTTGGCAAGGCGCGACGACGGGGAATAGTTGGCGCTATTCCGAGGAGGAGCAACGCAGCCAGCGCCGTCGAGACGGGCCCGAATTTGGTGACGGACTTCAGACTCGGGACACTAGTGTCCCGTAATTTCCGAGACCGGACACTCGCCTAGCCCATGAGATCGCGCAGCAGTGTCGTCAGGTCGGCGCGAAGCGCCGCCTCGACGTCGTTCGTCGACGCGACGCGGCTGCTCGCGACCGTCGTTGCTGTGGCGGATGGATCGCTTGCCGGCGCACCGCCGCGTGCGGAGCGCGAAGTCGTGGCGGACGAGGAGGGTGGTGACGACGTCTCCACGGCGCGCCGAGCGTTCGCGGTCGTCGCGGCTGTCGCGGGAGCCGCCGTCGCCGTGGCCGAGGGCGCGAGTGCGTTCGGAGGCGCCGGCGCCGCGGCGCTGGCGGAGCCGGCGGTGTGCGTCCGTGCGACGTCGAGCGCGTGCGTCAACGCGTCGGCGAGCGTCGCGAATGGCGGCGGCGTGGCACCGGTGTCTCCGACGGGGTCGCTGCCCGCGCCGCTCAGCGGGTCGCCGGGATCGCTGCCGTCCGCCGGCGCGGTGATGAAGCTCGTGGCGCGGGTCGCGCCGTCACCGAACTTGCCGTAGGTCTCGGTGATGGTGGCGCCGTCGGCGAGCTGCGGGAATCCTTCGAGCGGCGTTCCGCCTTGGCGCAGGTACCAGTTGTAATAAGCGAGGTTGTAGAAGCCCGGCGGGATGGGCGTCCCGCGCGCCGTGTAGCCGTCGACGGTGAATCCGGGCGTGGTCGTGACGCCGCTCGAGTTGAGCGGGCTCGCCGGTTCATCGGGACCGATCGGGACGTCGGCGAACTGCGCCGGATCCGGCGGCGCGCCGTACCCTTCCACGCCGGCGCCCTTGCCGTACTGGCCCCATTGCTGCGCGATCGGCACCTTTCCCACCTGGCCAGGGTCCGCCGCCGCGGGCAGGCTCGGGTCGGTCGCGCTGCGCACGCTGGCGAGCGCGCTCGCAAAGCCGGTCGACGAGCCGCCGGTCGATGACGGCCGCACTGCGGGAATCGTATCGCGCTGGGGATCGATGCGCATGAGACGGTCTCCTCCGCATGCGCGGAGGAGCAAGCAGGGTGCCGGCCGCAACGCCGCGTTCCGTCGGCGCGCGTTTCGTGCCGGTCGCGACCGGCGGCAAACTCTGCCGGGCGAGATCTGCCGCGCCCGGGTACGGCGCCGGCGCAGCAGCGGATCGATGCGGCAGCGTCGGCGAGCTTCAGCGTCCGGACGAGGAGACGCGGGTCGTCGTCGTCAGCCGCGCGCCGCGAGGAGCGAGCGGTAGACCGCGAGGTAGCGCTCGGCGGCGTGGCGCCACGAGAAGTCGCATGCCATGCCGTTTCGAACGAGGCGGTGCCAATCATCGGGGCGGCGGTACACGTCGAGGGCGCGCGCGACGGCGCCGAGCAGCGCGTCGGCGGTGTAGGGCCCGAACTTGAAGCCGGTGCCGCGGCCGCTCGCCGCGTCGAACTCGGCAACGGTGTCGTCGAGCCCGCCCGTCGCGCGCACCACGGGAACCGTCCCGTAGCGCAGGCTGTACATCTGGTTCAGGCCGCACGGCTCGTAGCGCGACGGCATCAAGAAAGCGTCGGCGCCGGCCTCGACCTGGTGCGCGAGCGCCGGGTCGTACGCGATGTGGACGGCGAGGCGTCCGGGCGCGCGCCGTCCCTCGATCGACAGCTCGTGCTCGTAGCGCGCGTCGCCGTTGCCGAGGATCGCCAGCTGAGCGTCGTCGCGGAGCAGGTCGGGGAGCGCGGCCATGAGGAGGTCGAGGCCCTTCTGATCGGCGAGGCGCGTCACCATGCCGAAGAGCGGGATCTGCGGTGCGACGTCGAGACCGAAGCGCGCTTGCAGATCCGCCTTGCACCGCGCCTTGCCGCCGAGATCGTCGCGATCGTACCGCGCCGTGATGTACGGGTCGCGCGCCGGATCCCAGCTCGTGTAGTCGACGCCGTTCAGAATCCCGTGCAGCGCCTCACGGCGCTCGCGCAGGACGCCGTCGAGCCCGTTGCCGTATTCGGGGGTGAGGATCTCCTCGGCGTACCGCCGGCTCACCGTCGTCAGCGCGTCGGCGAAGACGACGCCGCCCTTCAGGAGATTCGCTTGGCCGTAGAACTCGAGCGTCCGCGGCGTGAAGTAGCTCCAGTCGAGGTCGAGGAGCGGCCACACCGCCGCCGGAAAGATCCCCTGATAGCCGAGATTGTGGATCGTGAGGACCGTCCGCACCGCGGCGAGACGTGGATCGGGAAACGCGCGCGCGTAGACGGGGACGAGCGCCGCCTGCCAATCGTGGCAGTGCACGATGTCGGGCGCGGGCTCGAGCCGCGCCGCGAGCGCCAGCACGGCGCGCGAGAAGAACGCGAAGCGCTCGGCATTGTCGGGGTAGTCGCCGTACGGACCGCCGTAGAGATGGTCACGGCCGAAGTACTCGTCGGCCTCGACGAAGGACACGGAAACCGCACCCGCCCGCCCCGTGCGGAGCCCGACCTCGCGACGGGTCCCGCCGACTCGCACCTCGACGCTGCTGCTCACCACCGCCCCGGCGGCATTCACATCGATCGTACTGTACGCCGGCAGCACCACGTGCACCGCGGCGCCGAGCTCGGCGAGCGCCGCAGGCAGCGCCGCGAGGACGTCGCCCAGACCGCCGGTCTGTGCGTACGGCGTCATTTCCGACGCCGCCATGAGGATGCGAGGGGCCGCCGCCATACGTCGATCGCTCGCGGGGAGTATCGGCAGTCGGCGAGAGAGAATCGAGGGCGACCGGCGCTCGGGCGCGCGCCGCTCAGACGCTCGCGGCGCGCTTGGGGCGCGGCTCGCCGCCGCGCTCCATGGGCTCCGCCGCAGGCTCGAGCGCGCGCTCCAGTACCTCGTCGATCGTGTCGACGAACTCGAACGTCATCTCCTCGCGCACCTTCGGCGGCACATCCTCGAGATCCTTCTCGTTGAGCTTCGGCAGCACGACGGTGTCGATGCCGGCGCGCTTCGCGGCGAGCACCTTCTCCTTGACGCCGCCGACCGGCATCACCTTGCCGCGGAGCGTGATCTCGCCCGTCATCGCCAGGTTGTGCTTCACGGGGCGGCCGGTGAGGAGCGACGCGAGCGAGGCAGCGATCGTGACGCCCGCCGACGGGCCATCCTTCGGGATCGCGCCCGCGGGGACGTGGATGTGGATGTCGCAGTTCTCGAAGAAGTCGGGGGCGATGCCGAGGCGCTCGGCGCGGGTGCGGACGTAGCTGAGCGCCGCCTGCGCTGACTCCTTCATGACCTCGCCGAGATGGCCGGTGAGCGTCAGACCCTTCTTGCCGCTCATCTTCGTCGATTCGATGAAGAGGATGTCGCCGCCGTTCGGCGTGTAGGCGAGGCCGGTCGCGACGCCGGGCTCGCCCGTCCGCTCGGCGACCTCGGAGAAGAAGCGCTCCGGACCGAGGAACTCGCGCACCTTCTCTGGGGTGATGTGCACGCGCTCGGTCGCGCCCTCGGTGACGGCGCGGGCGACCTTACGGCAGACGCGGCCGATCTCGCGCTCGAGGTTGCGGAGGCCCGCCTCGCGCGTGTAGCTACGGATGATCTTCAAGATCGCGTCCTCGGTGAACTCGATGTGCGAGTCGTCGAGGCCGTTCTCCCTCCGTTGCTTCGGGATGAGATGGCGCCACGCGATCTCCACCTTCTCCTCCTCGATGTAGCCGGCGATCTCGAGGACCTCCATGCGGTCCTGCAAGGCGGGGGGAATCGGGTCGAGGTAGTTGGCGGTCGTGACGAACATCACTTTCGAGAGATCGAACGGCACGTCGAGGTAATGATCCATGAAGGTGTGGTTCTGCTCCGGATCGAGCACCTCGAGCAGCGCCGACGCCGGGTCGCCGCGGAAGTCGGCGCCGAGCTTGTCGATCTCGTCGAGCATGAAGAGCGGGTTGTTCGAGGCCGCCGTGCGCAATCCTTGAATGATGCGGCCGGGAAGTGAGCCGATGTACGTGCGGCGATGACCGCGGATCTCGGCCTCGTCGCGCACGCCGCCGAGGGAGAGGCGCGCGAACTTCCGCTCCATGGCGCGCGCGATCGAGCGGCCGAGCGACGTCTTGCCGACGCCGGGCGGCCCAACGAAGCAGAGGATCGGCCCGCGCGGGTCCTTCCGCAGCTTGCGGACGGCGAGGTACTCGAGGATGCGGTCCTTCACCTTCTCGAGGTCGAAGTGGTCCTCGTCGAGGATCCCGCGGGCGTGCGGGATGTCGAGGTTGTCGCTCGTCGAGACCGACCACGGCAGGTTCACCAGCCACTCGAGATAGGTGCGCACCACCGTGTGCTCGGCGGACTCCGGAGGGATGATGCGCAACCGCTCGAGCTCGTTCTCGGCGGCCTTGTTCGCATCCTCCGGCATCTTCGCCTCGGCGATCTTCTGGCGCAGATCCTCCATCTCGGCGGTGCCGCCGAGCTCCTTCTGAATCGCCTTCATCTGCTGGCGGAGGTAGAACTCCTTCTGGTTCTTGTTCAGCTCCGTCTGCACCTGCGACTGGATCTTGTGCCCGAGCTCGAGCAGCTCGATCTCGCGGTTGAGGATCGTCGACAGCTTCTCGAGGCGCGCGCGGAGGTCGAGCGTGTTGAGGAGATCCTGCTTCTCCTCCAGCGAGATGTTCAGGTTCGAGGCGATGAGATCGGTGACCTTCCCGGGGTCCTTGATGTTCATCACGACGACCTGCAGCTCGTCCGGAAGATAGGGGATCATCGAGACGAACTTGGCGAACTGGTGCACCATGTGCGCCTGCACCGCCTCGAGGTCCTTGGACGACTCGTAGACGTCGGTCAGGTGGCGCACTTCGGCGACGAAGTAGGGCTCGAGCTTGGTGTAGTGCTGGACCTCGAGGCGCCGCAGCCCCTGGACGAGGATGCGCACGCTGCCGTCGGGGTACTTGAGCATTTTCAGAATTCGGCCGGCGGTGCCGCGCGAGTAGAGTCCCTCGTGTCCGGGGCTCTCCTCCTCGGCGTTCTTCTGCGCGACGAGGCCGAGCATGCGGTCGCCGACGAGCGCGTCCTCGACGAGCTTCAACGAGGCGCCGCGGGAGATGAGCAGTGGCGCGATCGCCGACGGGAAGATGACGACGCCGCGGAGTGGAAGGATCGGCAGCTCGCTCGGAACGTTAATGCCGCTCACGTCCTCTTCGAACCCGTAGAACTTCTGCTCGCCCGTCTCCTCCGCCGCCTTCTCCGGGTCGAACTCCTCTTCGCTCGCCATGGCGAACCCCCGCGCGACATTAATACAGGGGCCCCCTACCGACAACCCCAAACCCGCGTCGTGTTCGATCTGACTCGACAGCATTAACGAAACTATTTAGGATTCCTCGCATGGCAGACGCGCGCCGTTTCACGATCGAGGAAGCGAACGCGCTCATCCCGCGTTTGGAGATGTTGGTGGCGGACGCGCAGCGTGCAGCGCTCGCGCTCCACAGCGCGATGCAGGAGAGTGACGACGCGACCGCGGGCGACGCGCGCACGACGAAGGACGTGTTGCGTGTGCGCCCGGATCTCGCGGACGAAGTGCACCGACTCGAGTGGGCGGTCGCCGAGATCGAAGCGCTCGGGTGTCAGTTCAAAGGGCTCGATCTCGGGCTCGTCGATTTTCCGGCGCAAGTCGACGGCACGACGGTGCTGCTCTGCTGGCAGTACGGCGAGAAGCAGATCGCGTTCTGGCACCGCAGCGACGAAGGGTTCGCCAATCGGCGCGCGCTCGGTGCGGCCGAGCGTCCAAGCTTGCAGTAGGCGCCGGGTGGCGCTCGCGAAGACGCTGTTCTGGCTCGCGCTCGCCGTCTGGCTCGGTGAGATCGTCTTCTTCTCGTTCGTCGTCGCGCCGAGCGTGTTCGGCGTAGTCCCCGAGGTTGCGGGGCAGGTCGTGGGCGCGATCTTCCCTCGCTACTATGGGCTCGGCGCCGGCGCCGGCGTGATCGCGCTCGTCGCCGCCGTCGCGCTTCGCGGCGCCACGTCCGCGACGCGCAGCTGGTCCGCGATCGTGGCGATGCTCGTCGTCATGCTCGTGGCGACGCTCTACGCCGGTCGTGTCATCGAGCCCCGCGCCCGCGCACTCCGCCCGCAGCTCCACACCGAGCCCGTCGACATCGCCGTCCGCGCCGAGTTCGACCGTCTTCACCGCCGCGCCGTCCAGCTGAACGGCGCCGTCCTCCTGCTCGGCATCGTCACCCTCTGCATCGCCGCCGCCAGCCTCGACCTCCCCCGCCGCTGACGCACCCCGCCGCGCTCTGTGACGCGAGCACGTCGTGTGCGTCCCGACGAGATCGTGCGCCGCACGGAGGACCGCACGTGCGTTGCGGGACGTTCGGTGCAGCGCCGGCGAAGGAGTCGCCCCGCGCTCAGCAGATCTAGCAGGACGCGGCCGCGTGGGGATCCTTCCGAACAGAGCGGCGTCTTCCGCCTCTGTACGATCTATTCGCGCCAGGCGACTCCCTCGCCACCGCCGCACCGCGCGCCAACAACGCACGCGGCGATCTTCGCGCGGCGCACGCTCGTCGCGCGACGCACGTCGCTCTCGCGGCGCGAGTCGCGTTCGGCGCGACCGCGAGCCCGAGGACGTCGCGCGGTTGTGCGTCGATGCAGAGCGACTCATGCGACTGTCCGGCTGCGCCGGCGCCGCAGGTGGGTAGCGCCACGTTCGTGCGCCGGCGTCGCAGGCGCGCCCGCGCGAAGCGCGCAGCGCGGCGCGGGCACGCGCGTTAGAGGCGCCGCGACGGCACGTCCGTGCCGCCTTGCTTGAGGCGCTTGCGCAGCGGGGGAATCGCGTCGATCTTCGCCGCTTTGAGGAGATCCCAGTAGATCCCGCGCGGACGGGGGTAGGCGGGGCGTGTCGCGACCACCTCGAACGGCGTGACGAGGAAGTCGAGCGGGATGTCGTGCGCGAGCATCGCGACCTTCTCTTGGACGATCTGCAGGGGATGCACGGTCGTGACGACCGGCGTCGTCTCCTTGATCTTCCCTTCCTCGCGGAGCAGCGCGTACTCGAGATCGGCGAAGCCGCCGCCTTTGCCGACGCGCGTGCCGTCGCGGCGCACGCCGACCGAGCCGCAGACGATGAGGTCGATCGCGCGCATCTCGCGCGGGCTCACGAGGCGGCCGTACTTCGTCGCGCCCTTGATGCTCGCGGCGAGCGCGGCGCGGCGGCCGACACGTTTGGGATCGATCTCGACGAAGCACTTCTCGGAGCGCAGGCGCGGCACCGCCATGTAGACGATCTTGCCGTCGGCGAGCGCTTGGCGGCGGACGGAGAGCTGCGGGGCGTCGGGGTTGATCTTGATCGCGCGCGCCTTCTTCCAGACGGCGAGCTCGGAGAGACGGGCGGCGGCGCGCTCGGCGCCGACGAAGTTGGGAATGCGACCTTGTGTGCCAGGGAATCGCTGAACGCCGTTGTGTTCCAGCAGCTGCCAGACCTTCCGGCGAAGATCCTCCTTGGTCATGGGGTCGACCTCACGCTGCTCCTGGCGTCGTAAGCGGGACGCTACACCAGGAGAAGAATCGAAGTCAACGAAACGGCTCGCGTACGCGGCCGCCGACGCGTCGGGCGACCGTCCGAGCGTTCGCTGCCTCCGACGGCGGGGCGACGACCGCCGCGTCACTCGTGACGGGTCGGCGTGTCGCGCTCGTCGTCGCCCGCGTCATGCGCGGCGACGTCGGCGGCGCGCCACGACGTCGTTGCCGACGCGAGACGGCGCGCTACGACCAAGAATCCGCTGTGCGCCACCATGCGATGCTCGGGTCGGACGCTGCGTGCGGTGACGTGCCAGAACCGCTGTAACGATTCCATCGCCTCGATCGCGGCGAACCCGCCGTCGCGCAGCGCGCCGACGAGCTGCTGCATCTGCAGCACCGTCGGGATGAACGCGACGAAGACGCCGCCGGGGCGGAGCGCGCTCGCGGCATGCGGCACGAGACGCCACGGCTCGGGCACGTCGACGACGAGACGGTCGACGTCGCGCTCGTCGATGCCGGCATACGCGTCGGCGGCGACCAGGCGCCACTGCGGCGCCGGACCGTGGAAGCGGGCGACGTTGTCGCGCGCCATCTTGGCGAACGACTCGCGGATCTCGTAGGTGGCGACCGCGCCCGCCGTGCCGACCGCGCGCAGGAGGGCGATGGTCGTCGCGCCGGGGCCGGCGCCGATTTCGACGACGCGCGCGCCGGGATGGATGTCGCCCCAGACGAGAATGGTGCCGACGTCCTTCGGGTAGATCACCTGCGCCTCGCGCGGCAGGTTCGGGATCAGCTGGGCATACGTCGGACGGAAGATTTGCAGGTGCTCGCCGAGCGCCGTGCGCAGGACCGACCCTTCCGGCAGCCCGATGACGTCGTCGGCGGCGAACCGTCCGCCGCGGACGTCGAGCGCACGGCCGGCGCGGAGCGTCCGCAGGTACTGACGCGCCTTGCGATCGATGAAGAGAACGACGTCGCCGTCGCGCAGGAACGCCCGTGCCGACGGATCGGGCGGCGCGGCATCGACGCGCTCGACGTCGGGCTCGTGCGCGTCCGCGGGATCAGGAATTGGCCACCGCCTGCGACCGCCGTCGCTCGATCTCGCCCACGAGACGGCAATAGCCGCAGAGGTCGGCGAACGCCGGCATTCCGCAGCGCGCGCAGTCGCCGGGAGGATTGTCCGAGCTGCCGGCGAAGAGCGGCTGCGCGTGCCGGAGAAAGTCGCTCACGAAGGCGAGCTTGCTTCCGGGCATCGTCTCCTCGAGGCGATTCAACAGCTCCTTGTAGACGAGCTGCGTCGCCCCATGGCTGTTCGGGCACTCCTCGACGACGTAGTCGATGCCGCGTAGGAACGCATACACCGCGGTCTCGTATTCGCTCGTGCGGTAGAGCGGTCGCACCTTGCGCGCGAACTTGGCGTGCGTCGGCGCGAGGACCGGCAGCTGCTTGGCGAGATAGGGCAGCTGCCAGTGCAGGACGTTGCCGAGGAGACGCGCGGCCTCGTCGTCGAGGTTGTGTCCGGTCGCGAGGACCGCGAAGCCGCCGTCGAGCGCCGCGCGATCGAAGTAGTGCCGTTTGAAGGTACCGCACGCGGAGCACGGCTGACGACGGGTGAAGAACGCCGCTTCCGGGATCGCGAGCCCGTCACCTTCTTCTTCGAGACGCACGATTCGGAGCGGCAGCGCGCGCGCGGCAGCATAGGAGGAGACCTTGCGCTCCGACGCCGACGAGTAGTCGCCGATGCCGAGGCCGAGGTACAGCCCTTCCGTCTGGTACCCGAGGGCGACGAGCGTGTCCCAGAGCGCCAGGCTGTCCTTCCCGCCGGACACGGCGACGAGCACGCGCTCGTCGCGCGTGAACATCCGCTCGCGCTCGATCGAGCGCTCGACGCTGCGCTGGAAGAAGAAGACGAAGCAGTCCTTACAGAAGGCGCTGTTGTGGCTGCGCAGCTGCACCGTCGCCTTCGCCGCGCAGCGCTTGCACTTCACCGGACGCCTCCGGAGATGACCGCGCGCAGCTCGATCGACTCGTCGTCCTCGACCATCTCGTCGTCGGTGAGGAGGTCGTCGCCGCGGATCACCATGACCGTCCCGGCGACCAGCCCGAGGGCGCGCACCAGCTCACCAACACGGCGCCGCCCGGCGATCGTCAGCTGCTTTCCTTGCGGTTCGAGGCGGACGTCCATGGGGCAGAGCGGAATGAATCGTCGCGACGCTACCACCGGCTTCCGAGAGCGACAAGCGCGCCGGCCGATCCTCGGCGGTGTGAGATCCGCGTTGACGTAGGCGCAATATTTGATATAAGAGCGCAGCAGATAGTGGACGTGCCCGCATCCGGCGAAGCCCGACTTCCGCCGGATTTTTTTATTGGCGCAGGAGGAACGGCCGCGATGGCGAAGAAGGTCAAGAAGGACAAGGCGAAGAAGGGCTTCAACATCTTCGAGGAGGACGAGCATCGTGATCCGAGCACCGAAGAGGAGCTCCCCAAGGACGAAGCCGGCCGTCGCAAGATCAAGCGCCAGTACGAAGACCTGCTCGGCATCCGGATTCAGAAGCTGCGCGGCCGCATTCTGAATCGCGAGCGCATCAACAAGACGATCGAGGGTATCTACTTCATCTGCGCCGAGTGCGCGAAGGTGTGTCACAACGTCGACGACGGGCTCACCGAGGACGCCGACAACGTGCGCAACCTCTGCGGCGCCTGCAGCACCAAGCCCACCGACACCAAGAACGGCAAGGACACGAAGGGCCCGAAAGGGAAGCAAGCAGCCGCCTGAGCGGTCGCCGCATCACGGAAGCAGCCTTCCGCGTCGCCGTCGCGTCACCAGGGCTGCGGCAGTGCCGTAGGCCAGGCGAGCCGCGCGAAGAGCGCTTGCCAGTGCGCGGGGAACGCCGTGGCGATGCCCGGCGGCAGCTCACCGTCGTCAGCGCCGATGCGCAGCGCGTGCAGGTAGTGCCACGCGGGGTCGCCTGTCTGGGGCGTGACCGCTCCCCCCACCACGTCCGCCCGCGACGTCCCGCCGTAGCGGCGATCGCCGACGACCGGATGATCGAGGTGCGCCATGTGGACGCGCAGCTGATGCGTGACGCCGGTTCGCATCCGGAGATGCACGAGCGTGAGGTCACGCGCGGTCGCGAGCGGTCGATACTCGGTCGCCGCGTGCCACCCTCGAGCATCGTCGGCGACGACCATCCGCTTGCTGCTGTGCGGCCGACGGGCGAGTGGTGCCGACACTGCCCCCTCGCCGACGAGACGGCCGTGTACGACCGCGAGGTACTCCTTCACGATCGTCTTCGCGCTGAACGCGTCGCGTAGCCGGCGATACGCGAGCGGCGTCCGCGCAGCGAGGAGGAGACCGGAGGTGCCGGTGTCGAGGCGATGGACGAGGCCGGCGGCGCGCGTTGAATTGATTGTCGCCATCTCCGGAAACCGATGGAGAAGACCGGCGGCGACGGACGCGGCGCCACCACGCCCGGCCGTCGACGGCAGGCCGGGCGGCTTGTCGACCGCGACGAGCTGCTCGTCGCAGTGGACGATCGCGAGCGATAGCGGCAGCGACTGCAGCGTCGTGGACGCCTCGGGGCGCGCGTCGACGGTGACCTCGTCCCCGGCCGCGACGAGGGTGCTCTTCGCCGCGACGCGACCGTTCACGCGCACCGCACCTGCGGCGATCAGCGCCGCGACGGCACGTCGCCCGAAGCCGGCGCCGAGCTCGTCACGGAGGAAGCGGTCGACGCGTCGCGACTCGCCGGCGACGGTCAACCGTGCGAGCATCGCGCCGGCGCGTCAGTTGTCGGAGAGGCCGTCGGTGATCCAGCCCTCGACCTGACGCAGGAAGACCGCGAACGCGCTCTCGCCGCCGGATCGCGGCGCGAAGTACGCCTTCCGCATGTAGTCGAGCGCACCGGAGTAGAACTCGAAGTTCTTCGACAGCTGCTGAAAGAAGAGGAAGCCCGTTCGATAGAGGGTGAGGTCGAGCTCCGACACGGCCCAATACGAGCGTTGCCCCTCCTCCATGTAATAGCCGAGGGCGCCGCGCTGCTCGACGTGAGTACGAAAGAGGCCGCTCATGAAGAGCGCGTAGTCCGCGATGTGCTTGCGCTGCGCCCGTGCATGTTCCAAGGTCCGCGCGTCACGTGCTTGCTCGCAGCTCGCGAGCCGCATGTGCACGACACTGTCGCCGCGTGCTCGCCCGAGCGCGTAGAGACGATCGGCGCGCGTGAACTCGGTCATCAACGCGGCCACGTACCCGACGACCTCCGCGTCGCCGACGCCCAGCTCGGCGAAGCTTCGCCGCGTCATGGTGAGGAAAAACTCGTGGAGCCGCGTCGATCCGCTCGACTTCTCCATCCATTCCTCCTACGGGTCGCGATCGCGACCGACACCGAGTATAGCATTGGACGTCATGCAAACGAGCAACATTCCGCACGGATCGCCGCCGGCCGATCGCCAACGGCTCGCCGCGTGGCGGCGCGAGTTTCCGAGCACCGGCGCCTGCGTCCACTTCAATCATGCAGGCGTCGCGCCGGTTTCGCGCCGGGTCGCGGACGCGGTCGCCGCCTTCATCGCCGACGCCCGCGACTTCGCGCTGCTGCATTACAGCGCGTGGGAACGGCGCGCCGACGAGGTCCGCGCGGCAGCGGCACGGCTCGTCGGCGGGACGTCGGACGAGATCGCGTTCGTCGCCGGTACGTCCGACGGTCTCTCCATCGTCGCGACCGGTTACCCGTGGGCGCGCGGCGACTCCGTCGTGACGGCGGCCGACGAGTTTCCGGCCAACGTGTATCCGTGGTGGAGCCTCGGCGAGCGCGGCGTCGAGACGCGCATGGCCGAAATCGTCGGCGGGCGCTTGACCGTCGACGCGATCGCCGCCCAAGTGGATCGCTCGACGCGCGTCGTGAGCGTGAGCGCCGTCGACTTCGTACGCGGCCAACGTCGACCGCTCGCGGCGCTGGGGGAGTTCTGTCGGACGCGCGGCATTCTCTTCTGCGTCGACGCGATCCAGGCGCTCGGCGCGCTCGACCTCGACGTCGAGCGCGACGCGATCGACTGTCTCGCCGCTGACGGGCACAAATGGCTCTGCGCCCCTGAAGGGTGCGGTGTCCTCTACGTCTCGCGGCGGTGGCTCGATCGGTTACGCCCGCAGCGGCTCGGCTGGAAGAGCGTCACCGACCAAGGCCGCTACTTGCCCTACCACTTCGACCTGAAGTCCGAGGCGGCGAAGTTCGAGTGCGGCAGCTTCAACTTCCTCGCGATCTCGGCGCTCGGCGCCGCGATCGATCTCGTGCTGGAGATCGGCACGCCCGCGATGGAGCGTCGCGTGCTCGCCGTGACCGAGATGCTGCGAACGGCGCTTCGCGATTCCGGGCATGACATCGTGAGCCCAGAGGCGCGCGACGAGTGGTCGGGCATCACTACCGTCGCCTGCGCCGGTCCGCCCGAAGCCGAGGTGGCGCGTTTGCGCGCTGCCGGAATCATCGCCAGCCCGCGCGGCGGCGGTGTGCGGCTCTCGCCGCACTTCTACTCCGACGAGGACGATGTCGCCCGCTGCGTCGGCGCGCTCGGGGCGGCCTGACGCTCGCGGCGGGCGCCTTCGGGCGCGCTCACGTCGGCGCGCGACGCGGTCGCGAGCGCGAACTCGAGGTTTTCGCGCACGAGCTCGACGACGCGCGGCGACCAGAGGAGGCCGACGTGCCCCACGCCCTCGATCTCGATGTTGCTCGCGCCCGGGTACTGCCCCCCTGACGACGGTACGACGGTGACGTCGAAGCTCGAATAGATCGCGGTCACGTCGAGACGCCGCGGCAGCTCGTCGTCGGCGAGCGCGTCGAGGACGGCGGATTCGGGGCGCATCTCCCGCGCCATCGGATCGAGCGCCAGCGCGTAGAGCTTGCTGCCCCGATGCGGCGTCCCGAGCGTGACGAGCGCGCAGACGGGTGCGTCGATCCAATCGCGGAGACAGAGTCGAGCGACCAGTCCTCCCATACCGTGCGCGATCACGACGACGTGCGACGTCCCGCATGCCGTCGCGACGTCCGCAATCGCGGCGCGGAGACCACGCGCGGCGATCTCGAGGTCGCCGCGCAGCGTCCGATAGTTGTAGCCGACGGCGTTCGCCCAACCGGCCGCGGCGAGCCGGTGGCGGAGCGGCCACAGGCACGCTCGGGTCAGCGCGTAGCCCGGAACGAACACGAGCGGCGGCCGCGGCGAAGTCGCAGCGCCGGCGACACGACGCCAGGGTACGGCGCCGAGTGGCAACGTGAGCACGGCGACGACGGTCCCGAGCGTCTCCAGTACGAGATTCGGAAACACGCCGGCGAGCGCGCGCGGTCCGAGGGCGACGCGACGCATCTCCGGAAGGTTCATCATCTCGTAGAGCGCCACGAGGAAGCAGACGAGCTGCGCGACGACGACCGCGGCGACGACGAGAGTGACGAGATTCCAGACGGGCACGACGAGCATGTTCTGCGGGAGTTGTAGCAACATGCTGCGGTGGGTGGGAGCGGTGCGCGTGTCCGCGCGGCGAGGGCCGCCGCGGCCGTCGTGCACGGATCACCTTGCTTTTCCAGGTCGCGGCGCTTACACGAACCCGATTCGCGTGCGACGCGGGGTCGACGTGCCGCGACGGGCGGAGCGGTTCGCGGTGGTGATGGCGGGCGGGACCGGGACGCGCTTCTGGCCGCGCAGCCGACGCCGCTTGCCGAAGCAGCTGCTGCGAATCACGGGAAGTCGCACGCTCTTGCAGGAGACGGTCCATCGTCTCCGCGGCATCGTGCCGCCGGCGCAGATCCTCGTCGTGACCCATCGCGACCACGCGGCAGAGGTCCGCCGTCAGCTGCCGCACGTCCCCGCCGCGAACGTGCTCGTCGAGCCGATCGGGCGCAACACGGCTCCATGCCTCGCGCTCGCGGCGCTGACGATCGCCGAGCGAGCTCCCGCCGCGACCTTCGTCAGTCTGCCGGCGGACCACACGATCGGCGATCCCGCACGCTTCCGCGCCACGCTCACCGACGCGTTCGGTTGGGCGAAGCGCAGCGGCGCGTCCGTGACGCTCGGTATCGTACCGACCGGTCCGGAGACCGGCTATGGGTACATCCGCGTCGGCGAGGCGCTCGGCGGTCGCGCGTTCCGCGTGCGCGCGTTCGTCGAGAAGCCGCCGCGCGCCGACGCGCGGCGGTTCGTCGCCTCCGGCGAGTACCTCTGGAACAGTGGCATGTTCGCGTGGCGTGTCGACGTATTGCTGGCGCTCTTCGACGCGCACCTGCCGGCGCTCGGGGCCGCGCTCCGACCCGCGATGTGCCATGCGGGTCGCCGACGCATGGCGGCGATCGCGCGCGCGTACCGCCGTGTCACGCCGATCTCGATCGACTACGGCATCATGGAGAAGACGAAGGACGCGATCGTGATTCGCGCCGACTTCGCGTGGAGCGACGTCGGCAGCTGGGCGGCGCTCGCCGACGTCGCGTCGGATCGTCGCGGTCGCACGCAGGCCCCGGTTGTCGCGGTGGATGCCGCTCGATATGTAGTATTCAGTCCAGAGCGACTGGTAGCGCTCGTCGGCGTCGACGACGTGATCGTGGTCGACGCGCCTGACGCCGTGCTGATCTGCCGGCGTGATCGCGCCCAGGACGTTCGACGGGTCGTCGAAGAGCTGCGCCGCCGCCGCCTGGACACGTATCTGTGAACTTCGAGACGTCGGGATGAGCACACGCGAACGCGCTCCGGTCGCCCGCTTCGAGACGCGGCAGGGCATCCGCGTGTACCGCTTCCCGGTCGAGACGTTCCCGTCGCACTACAACAACCTCTATCTCGTCGACGACGACGACCGGCTGACGCTCGTCGACGTCGGGTCGCGCGCCGACAGCACGCGGCGCGACATCACCGCCGGCCTGGAAGAGATCGCGTCGCTGTGGGGGCGACGCTATGCCTTGCGCGACGTCTCCGACGTCGTCATCACGCACGCGCACATGGATCATTCCGGGAACGCCCGATACTTCGTCCAGGAGACCGGCGCGCGCGTGTGGGTGCACGAGCTCGATGCGCGCGTGCTGTCGGCGTACGAGGAGCGGATGGTCGTCGCGTCGAAGGACCTCGGGATCTTCCTCGACCGCTCCGGCGTCGGTCCCGCAGTGAAGCAGCAGCTGATGGCGATGTACACGATGTCGAAGTACATGCTGAACTTCTCGTCGGTCGAGATGGCCGATCGGCTGACGGACACGATGACGATCGGCAACGGCTACCAGGTCTTCCACACGCCCGGGCATTGTCCCGGCGAGATCTGTCTCCTCGTCGACAACGTGCTCTTCACCGGCGACCACGTGCTGTCGCAGACGACGCCGCATCAATCGCCGGAGTGCATCACGCTCTTCTGCGGCCTCCGGCGCTACCTCGAGTCGCTCGACAAGATCCATCGCGTCGGCGGGGTCGAGCTCGCGCTCGGCGGTCACGAGGACGTGATCCCGAACGTCTACGGCCGCATCCACGAGATCCGCCAGTTTCACCTGCAGCGTCTCGATCGCGTGCGCGCGATGTGCCGTGAGCCGCGCACCGTGTGGGACGTGACGCAGGAGCTGTTCGCGGGCCGCTTGGACGGCTACGGACAGATCCTCGGCATCGAGGAGGCGGGCGCGCACGTCGAGTACCTGTACCAGCTCGGCGAGCTCACGATCGCCAACCTGGACGAGGTGCAGCGCAGCGACAACCCGGTGCTGTACTACCGAGCGCGATCATGACGAGCCCGCGCGTCGCCTCGCCGCCGCCCGAAGCCGCGCCGCGCACCAGTGTCGGAGGTCGCGCCCATCACTCGGCGATGGTGCGGCGCTTCGGGCTCCTCCCGCGCTGGTTCGCGCGCATCGCGTTCCAGCACGTGCGCGTCGATCCGGCCGACATCGAGCGCCTGCGGCGGCTCACGAACGAGGGCACGCTCGTCTACGTGATGCGCTACCGCTCCCTCGTCGATTACTTCCTCGTCAACTACATCCTCCTCCGGGAAGGGCTGCCGCTGGCACGGTTCTCGAACGGCATCTCGTCGACGTGGCTGCGGCCGCTCCGCGACATGCTCGGCGTACTCTGGACACGCGTCCGCTCGACGCACCTCTTCGGCAAGGAGCTGCGGCAGTTTCGCGAGCGCGATCTCGTCGGGCAGCTCGCCGTGCACGGGCGCTCGGTGCTGCTCTTCATCCGCAGCCGCGGGCAGATCCCGCCGCGCGGCCGCGCGGCGAAGGCTCCGGTCGAGCGCCGCCGCGGCGCCGACTACCTGCGCGAGGTCGTGCACGCGCTTTGGGGCAAGGAGCAACCCGTGTTCCTCGTGCCGGTCGCGATCTTTCGCGGCTCAGGCTTGCGGCGCAAAGGCTCGCGCTTCGCGAGCTTCGTCTACAGCGTCCATGAAGCGCCGAGCGACGTGAAGCGCCTCTTCACGTACGTCTGGAACGCGCGCGACCTCACCATTTCGTTCGGCGCCGAGATCCCGCTGAACGCGTTCATCGCGCAATATCAGCGCGAGAGCGAGGACCGCATCGTGCGCCGGCTCGCGCGCGCGCTGCAGATCTTCCTCTATCGCGAGGAGCGCGTCGTGTGGGGTCCGA
>WNFQ01002617.1_pt1 | contig 20774 bp, 24 predicted proteins | sample 5400171 | NCBI WGS metagenome assembly WNFQ01 (sample SAMN13153356, study PRJNA577476) | soil metagenome | isolation source: 20 cm soil under Madrone tree | place: USA:California | collected 2016-06-14 | reverse complement strand
CAGAGCAGTGCTGTCAACAACGTACTCCCAGCCAGTGACAACTTTCTCCCAAGTCCTGGCCGCTCTATCAACTATGCACCTAACTTGGTTATTATACTAAATCGCCGCCAAAAGGAGAAAAACGAAACGCACCACAGCTCACAACACCCTCCGATGGTAAGAACGACGATGTCCCAGAGAGTCCTCTCAAGCAAAGTCGTCTCCGCAATGCTCACGTTGCGCCGCGTTTCGAGTAAGTTTGGCAGATACACGTTGAACATCGTGAACGCTAGCATTATCCCCCACCATGTGCCCCATACAAGCAAAGTCGTGCGCCGCCACTCAGGCTCGAGCACCGTGGTGAATCGGGCGAGCCAGGCACGCACAGGGCGTCTAATGCTCCGCGGAAGTGCCCAATACGCGCGATCAGCGGCCTCGTAAAACGATGAGCGTACCGAGGAAATGGTGTCCCTACGCCGAGGCCTGCCGGCGACACGTGGTGAGCGGGAGCGAGAACGCGGGCGAACCACCGCATAGGTATCCTCTGTAGGAATCTCTGCTCCCTTGGGTGAAGGAGGGATGTCGTGGAAAGAGTTTTGCTCTAACGGGGTTGAGTGGTACGGGAACGTGCGACGTTCTGCTGGTGTTGCTGAAACGACAGCATACGCAGAGAGGGGTGCTCCAGATCCACCAGTGGCAGAGTAGTCTTTAGTAAGCGGCGCACCCTCCGCGCCATCTGGAGGCGTTGAGCTAAGCGGAGTTCCCGTATGAGTCAGGATTGACGGGCCATTGGTCTCAGTTGGGGAGCTTATAATCTGGGCATCTGCGTGGAATAACTGTGATGATCGTAGGCCGTTCTCGGTGGGGTACGCCGAGTCCGGTAGATGTGGGACACGAATGTGGTCTTCGACATCGTCGAGGTCTAGTGCAAGCTCGGAACCATTGAATCTCGAAATCATTTGAAGTGACTCGAGAGCGTCTTGTTTGCGGCCAGCATGGACCAAATAACGTGGGGACTCGTGGAGTCGGAAGAACACGATACGCCCGAGGAACATCCCAAACGTCTTTGTGTATCGGTGAGAAGACGGAAGCACATTCACAAGAGGAAAGCACATACGATGAGACCAAGAGCGACGAGCTCGTATTTCCAACCGAGGTTTCTATCCAAATCACAGGGTGCGGGTAACGGGTCGCAGGAGTTCTTAGGTATAAATACTATGGCTACAAGAGCAGCAAGCACTGCACCAAAGGAGAAGAAAACAGAAAGAGCGGTAACAAGGTACTCTTTTCCACGGGGCATATGTTCTAGGAGAAGTGTGCCATCCGTAGGCAGTGAACCCTTTCAGGCGTCAGCGAGTAGGAGAAGGAAGACGGATTAGGAAACAGGCGTACCCCGACTGCGCTGCCAAGGAAAAATATGGCAATACAAAGTGTTGGAAAAGTTGTGGCGAGTGAACTGGCTATGCCGAAGAGAGCTGTAAAGAACAACGTCGCGTTGAACGCAGTGCTGCGACCCATGAGATCGGAGCCTGTGGGGAAGAAGGTTAAGGTGTGTTCATCTTGTAGAGGCACGTCAACGTACAAGTTCCCCAGCCCACAGCACCAAACATCATGCCAGCAAACATTGTTGAGGACAAAAATCCGATCCGATTATCAGGTACTGGACGAGAAAGGATGAATTATGGACAAGTCAGGGGACGGATGTCAAGGCATGGTCATCGAATGGAGAGGAAAACTCACATGCAAAATGACGTTGTACACGGGGAAGGATGATGGCTATTGCTTGCATCCACATCTGATATCGCGCTGGAGAGGAGAAGGGAGAGGTTGTAGGATCGAGCTTACATTATCGGCCAGCCAGCCTTGAAGACAAGAGACAGAACGCAAAAACAAAGGCTCGGTGATTGCCCAGACGAAGGGAGCGAATTTTTACACACCGAAACCACAGAGAAAAAGAAGGGCCCATTGATAAGTACCTGAGGGGGGGAAGCGGTGAGGTTGAGCGGATGTAGGCGCTGTGTAAGGAGAGAGGAAACACGTACCCATTCCTATCTGGTCTATAGTTTTATCAAGAGGAGTACGAGAATCGACCTCATTTTCCTCTGCATCGTCGTTGGTTTCGTGAGCACTCAGCCTGGAGTAGTTCATATCCGGGTACTCCCAGAGTCCAGAAGCGCGGGGGGTTGTCGCAGCCATCTGGCGATTCAATGGGGGTTTAAATAGGAAGATGACTGGGCGATGATGGGCCAGGCGCCGAGCGCCAGGCGGTGTCAATGACATAACCGCCGCCTCGTCTCCCACACCAGTAACCTCCGTACACACCGTATCTCACTCGTCTCCCTCCCCATATCTGGTCAAGTCTCTAAGCGGTCCAGGCTTCGTATCAACTATGTGTTTACAGGCACATCTTCTCATGGAGCTTACACCCGCATCTGGTTATCAGTGCTTGACCCCTGCAGGTCATGCGCCAAGCTTCAAAGATTCAAGTTGCACAACAACCATTCTGACACATCATCCACGCCAGCACGTTTATCATCCCTAGGCTGCAGTCGGGTTCCTAACCTCGTCCTTGGCCTGTAACTCCTGCCCCTATGCATGTGGGGGAATCGTATTTTGAAGTTGGTCTTGTCACCCATATCGTACAAACGTAAGTAAGTACCATTTGATTCGGACCAGGGACTCGGGCACAGTTACTATGCTGTGCGGCGGGCAACGAAAGAACATGCCGGGGACGTCAGAGGACTACTCCTCGCATTTCTGGACAGCCTTCTCCGGCCATATCAACAATATATTGCCGTATTAGGTGATCCTATTGTACAATGGATGTAGGCGCTCCTCTCAGTGCCGAGAGTGGTACGATGGCCGCATAGCCACATCAATTTCGAGTGCGTCTGAACGCACCCTTGACGCTAAGAAAAAGTCTGCCTCGGATGTCCGAGGAATTATAAATGAAGGAGTGGAGTACTGTATCAATCTCACTGCCGCCGCACGCGATAAAAATAAAAATAAAAAACGTGGAAATGATGTAAGAGAGCACTGCCCCTTGCAACTTCACATGCCGAAACGGTATAAAATGCACTAATCCCTATTTCTGTCACCTCCGCCTTGTCCTTACCCCTCCCTCCCTCCACTTTCGACCAGACCCACCCAGAGCCAACGATATGGAAGCCCAACCCAAGCCAGCGAAGCCCACTTCTTCTCAGCCCAGCAAGTCCATCCAGATGGGTGCGTGGTTCGGCGGGTTTGCCTTCATTGCATATAGCATTTGTCGAACAAAATAAATAAATAGATGCGTTGAACCCTGCCTCGTCCGTGAGCAGCCAGCATGAGCACCAGCACAAGGCACGCCGTCTCCGCGGTGGAGGAGCAGGTCGCGTAGGTCATTTCGTTTACTCGGCGCTCTCCGCTCGCTGCTACTGTATTGTATTGATGCTCAATGGCGTCAATCTCCCTCTCCCACGCCTCTCCCATCATCTTTACTCCCTCTCCCCCTGGATGTTGACCCGATTTTCCCCGTTCGCCGACAGGATTGCTTCATTGCCATGATAGAATGCTTCATCTGTTTTGGTACGAATCGTTTCCTTCCATTCCGTAATCAAATGATGTCTAACCGGAACTCGCGATCCTTTCCCTAGAATGCTGCAAGGTTCGTCTCTCTCTCACGACTTGTTTGCCTCACCTCATCCTCGTGGCACCGATTCCGACCCCTACCTTCACCCCTCCTTCATTCAATTTAAAAAAAAATTCTTTCTATTTTACTTTTCGACTCCACTCACGGCGCCTCCGATAACCGGAAAACACGTGTTAATTCCCCATTCAGGACTGTTGCGAGTGCTGCGCCGACATCATCTGTAAGTCCCCTTCAACACTCACTATCCATAAACCAACGCCCCTGTGCCATCAGGCTGCCCTTGCGAGATGTGCTGCTGAGCGTGTTTCGAAGCAGCCGAACAGCGATGGAGCGATGGAATTTATATGGCAGTTACGCTATATCGTTTTTTCATCTTATCTCATTTTATGTGCGTACGAGCGTTGCGGGCTCGCGAATTGTACGAAGGACAATTGGAAGTGTTCCGAAAAACGCCCCGTGGCTTGATTGCGAAAGCCTGAGCGGGCCCGTATCTTCGTACGACCGTTACCAGTGGCTACAGTGGCGTATAAGAGTTTAGCCACCTCAGCCACCACCTGTGGCTGTATTGTATCAGAAGACAAGACGAGCGGTACGTAGCGTGGATACGCGCATCATCCTGATGAGAAGTCGCCCAAGTTTTGAAAGGGAAGCGCTCGCGCTTGCGATCGAGGTGTTCTGATCCCCGTTATCCCAAATCGAGGCATCCATCGGTCGGAAGATATGACTGACCGAGATCGCGGTCGAGGTGCGGCTGCGTCCAAAACTTCCACTACTGCCACCACGAGCCGTAAAGCCTCCGAGATCTAGCATCTGAGATATATATATTGCCAGTCAAGTAATATAAGGGAGGAGCTAAGTTAACCACATTTCGACAATCTGAATGAAGGCAGAATTGCATATACTATTACTGTTACCGAGTGGCATGTGAAGGTAGAAAAGAGTAGGCATAGATGGGACGAGGGATGGCTCAACAAAAATAATGGCAAAATCCAACAAAGTTGGCGACAGATAGCAAAAACGTGAGGAAAAAACATTTATCGTAAATCAGAAAGAGCGTTACGCGTATGAGTTGTGAGGTCATTCGGTTGCCGCCCCACTGTCATGACGTCATCAATGTGTCTACAATGCCGCGTCACGTTGATTTCGAACCATGGCGTCGCAAAGCAGTGTGCGGCTCGGAAGACACTGCCGGTACATCAGCCGGTGACGGTGAACGCCTATCCCACTCCTCCAACAATTGCCGGCCAATGCTTGGTTCAAGTTCCGTACCATCCCGCGATATCTTAACCTCGCGACCATGATTCCACGGGTTCCGTAAATGCTTCGTACGAGAGAATGACAGAGGCTCTGTGCGGATCCAATCCACACGGAATGGTCGGCCCCATGCCTCCGCCAAACCTTCTTTCGGAGCATCAAGATCTTTTGTGGGTTCTTCGGCGACGGTTTGCAAGGCTGCGTCTCGAGCGTGCTTCAGGGTATCCTCGCTTTCACTTGAAGGGGTAGGGATAGTGGGGTGAGCTGCCTGCGAATTGCCTTGATCTCTGCGAGCGTGATACGGTCCATCAGGGTTGAGTTCGAGGGATAATGACTTAAAAGCACGTGTGAGACCGGCATCCGTCTTTTGTGTCAGTTGAGAGAGCCTGTGATGCGGGTTGTAGATTTCAGCTGGTGCAGAGGATACCTGAAGTTTCCCATACGGCTCTCCTTCCTGGGATTGATGGATGGAATTTGGTGATTGATCAACCCGATGCTCTTCGGGAGGTAAGGCGTAGAGTGGGTCCTGGTACCCCTGGACAATACTTGCGGGTGGCGGAATGAGCACATTTCCTCCCATGTCGCTTTCTGCGGATGACCTGAGTGGAACAGGAGATGTCGGACGGAATGCCCAAGGTACACGATCTTCTCTATGCAGGATTGGGCCCGCCATCCTGTATACGAGGTCAGACTGGCGAAGGCGAGACAAATCCAAAAACAAACCGTGCATACCCGTAAAACTCCCCACTTTTGTTGACACCAAAAATGATGAACACATCCTCGCTGGTGCGATATGCTTGGTCCAAAATTTCCTCGTTGTGTTGCTGTGTGGCCCAGACACTCCTCTGAACACCAAAATCTAGATCCTGCTATCAAGACGTCAATGTTGAAGGAGTTGGACAGCTGACGGTATTACCTGCGTCAGTGATTTCAGAATGAAGTATCGTTGAGGAAAGTAACGCGACAAAATGTCTGAATCCGTACTCGCAGGAGAACCGGAGCGGCTCGAGCGCAGAGTAGAAGACCCCCCTTGGTCATCATCGTCTGATGTCGACAACGGCGATGTCACCCCCGCGATGGCCTTGTCCAACCCAACCAAGTCAGCCCCCTCGTCCCTAGCCACTTTCCTCTGTTCATTGATCCATTTGACATGCATGCTATGGCCACGCTGGGCCCCAACGCCAGCATTCAAATCGTCTGTCCTTTTTCGTACACGGCACACAAGGCGTGGGCATGGTGGATTGTCTGGACGGATAGGCTTGCCATGAAAACGTGCCACCGCAGTTTCCAACTGAGCTTCGGACTTGAAGTTGACGAATGCGCAATTCGATCGTGCGATTAAGAAAACGGAAGATACTCCCCCGCACACTTGTGGTGGATTCAGCGACTCCTGAATCGGAGACTGTAAAGGTCGGTTGAAAAAAGCCCGTAGCTCATCAGGTGTCGCGTCAGATGGTACATTCCCGACCCACATCACCCACTCTGACCTCTCTGCAAGTAATTTGGGATGGTAAGAGCGACGTTCCTGGAGCCCGTCGTGCCTGCTCTCGCTAGGAGGCGGACTTTTAGTGGTCCTGGCCTGGAGGGATGATGTTGATAGTGCGGGAAGAGAAGACAATCTGGTTTCCGTTCTTGGGTCACTTAGGTCCCCGAAACGGCTCCGAAATGGAGATCTGTTAATTGTCCAGGGCAATGTAGTCCCCGTTTGACCAGACTGTTCGCCCTCGTGCCGCGGAACGGACGATGGATGGTCCAAGTTGAACTGTTGAGACCCCGACTCTTCAAACGATCTCACTGCTGTGGCACCCCCCGACGGAAAATACCACCATGCCCCCTGAATTTCCTGTTCGGGAGGGCTGCCATAGGACGGTGTATGATGCGGGGGAGGGTAATGTGACCCATAGATGGAGGGCGCAGGCACAAATGAAGTGGGAGGATAACCAAAGGGTGGCGGTGTCGTATATCCCAAGGGGGAATAGGTGCCTGGAGAGGGATAAGACATAAGATGCTCCACCTCACCTGTGGAAGCAGTTGACGCTTGCCGTGAGGCCAGCAAATGAGAAGGGCTAACAGGGTGACGCAGATAAACGGGCGACGTCGGGGCGGTGGTGCCAGCCCCATGCGTCGGATGGGGTAATGGGGTGTGTTCAGTAGAAGCTCCCTGGTATGAATAGACTGGAGCGTGTTGCCGAAGTGTAGACGTTATTGAGGGGCGGGCGTACGCCATATGAGACATACTTGCTTCTCGTCCAGGCGTCCCCGGATGATGATGGAAACCGAACGGGGGTGATGAATGAACCATATGTGGAGGATGTGCATGGGATAGGGAAGGTTGGGGTGCAGCATATGTCACGCGATGCCCGATAAGAGGGGGAGACCGGTGAGGGGGCGAAGAATTAGTAAAAGTAGACGAAGCATTCGAGGGCCTGGGCCTGGAATCCAATCCTGGGACATCTTGATCTGGCGTGGGACTGTACGGCGTTGCTGAGGGGCGCATGGACGATTGACTGCGTGTGAATTGGCTTATGGGGGGTTATAGAACGTCTGGTGACTTTCGGTCGAGCGGGGGACTTTTGAGGCGAGGAAGTCGGTGACATGTCGTGGGCCTGTAGTGATTTATCTATTTCTGAGTTCACAGAGTGGGCTGAAGCATAACTGCACTTATAGTTTGTGCGTGGACACGGTCCGGAAGTTCGAGGAATGTTCTGGAACCGAGAGACGGGGTCTAATTGAAGTGACGGTAGTGGGAGGGTATACGGCGCGTAAAAGGGCTTAGGATATGTTAACAATGAGACAGCGCAAGGACATTAGAAAGAAGCTATACAGTACCTTGATCGGCCGATGTATCTTGCACCGTTCCTGTCTTGTAATATAGAATCAAAACACTTTACATGGCCAAAAAAAATAAAGACAAAGAATACTACAGTAACATGAGCATGGGTGAACGCGACGCATTCGGACATTCGGACTCAATCGGCCTTTGCCGAACGGAGACTCATCCAAGTCAGGTGTAACTTGGTCAGGTGGAAACTGTACTCGTCGTGCGGGGTGATATTATATGTGCCTCTGATCTCCGGTATTGAGATCATCTTTCTCCCTTTTTCGAGTCTATGAATTTGAGTAACCTATGCGCAACTTCAGGCATGCCGGCCATGAACGACAACGTACCGTTAAGAGTCAGTTGCGACTGACTCAATCAAGCTCCAATAAAGATACTCCAGAAGATCTTCAGCGTACAGGGTTATGCTCCAGAGGCGGTGTCGAGCGTAAGAGATGCTGGTGTTATGAAGCCATGAAATTGAGAGTGGCTCCATTGGGCAGGGAAGGGCAGGGAATTGACAAGAATTGGAGCAATTGTTCGCGCAGGTAGTAATCTTTCAGAGTTTGGGTTGAAATAATTGCAAGGCAGTAGCGATGATGTGCCTGTTTCTCACGCTACACTCCCGATCCCCCTCCCCACCGATCCCCTCCCATCACGATCCCCCTCCCTTGCTGACCCTGAATGGCAGCTGAATGTATAGGACCAGGTACATCGAAGCCTGGGATTTGGTCATGCGACAGAGTTCTGGAGCGTGGCGTGTGAGGGCGGCAATAACGAGAAACCGCAGTCTGCAGTCCTTTCAAACTGGCGGTTTGTTGATTCCTGCTGACAACTTATAATACACAATCGACGAGTCGTCTGCACAGATCGCCAGAAACACTTCTCCAGGGTTGTTCAGTTCCCTAAACGCAGACTTGAGCCTTACAAAGGTCTATTTTAGTAGCGCCAAATAATCTAGAGGTCGAGTTTATCAACTCACCAACTCATTGATAGCGTCTCCGCCAGCGAACACGGAACGACACATGTGCCCATATTTTGCTAGAGAGTTCCGTCAATCGAAATAGTTGTGAACCTTTCGGAGTAGTGATGGATGTGCCTGGCCTGGAAACCCAAGCCCTGAAATCCCTAGCCTGAGAAAGCCCAAGTCAAGCCGGGGCCCAGGCCACTGAGGCCTTCATCTAGGGCCTGGCTTGGGAGGCCAGCCCAGGGCTTTCAGGCAAAGCCAGGCCCGTCCATCACTATTTCGGAGACGGAAAACCTCACATTTTCAGGTCGACGGCCCTGAAAGCCGCACCTCCCACATATGGGTAGATCCACAACTTCTAATTCGCTCCACTGCTGCGCTGTGTGGGGTTATGTATTAACCGGACCCATCAGAATTACGTGGGCAACTCACCAAAAAGAAGATCGTTATATGTTTGAAAAGCCGCACTCGCTGTATGCGGGTATTTTGTAATTACGGCGGAAAGTAAGGTATACTCAACATGCCGCACTCAGCCAAAAGGATAGCAGGACCTGTGAAAGACAAGGGCTTACGGTAGAATGGCCCTCTGTTGTTCTTGCTTGTTGCGACATCTCACGTTCGAACACAACTTGCGGTGAGAAATTTTTTGAGGCATGCCTTCGATAATTACATAATTCCACAAGCACAAATCAGGCCGTTATCGTAGTAATATCGTACAAAACTGGCTCCTGTTTGAAGGTGCACACAATATCAACAATATCTCAATACAAGCCCTCCTTTGGAGCAATAACACGTCAGTCTGCGATGTTTGTAAATCATTTTGATCGGATAATTACCTTGCGTTCCTCCCCACGGGCTTGCTTTCCCGAATCCCCCGTCATTTTGCCAGCTAACTTCTCCGCTGTGCCTGATGTACCACAACCTTTTACGTCAACGAGCGCCAACACAACCCCACACTAACGATCACGTACCCTTCACCTTACTAGTGACTGAAGGCTTTGCTCCGGCGGTGCCGGCGGTATCGTCGTCGTCACGGGCCTCTTGCCAGTCCCTTCTAGTGGTAGGATCTTGGTAGCCACCGGTCTGGCCGTATGCGGTCCTCTCTGAACCTCCATATTGAGCCGAAGTGCTAGAGGGGTCTGAAGTCCTGCCTGCGTCGGCTCTACCTTGACCCCAGTCGTCGGAACGCTGCTGGCCGGCAGCGCCATAACCGGCCTGTCCATAGCGAGCTTGCTGAGCATAAGGATCGCCAGACTGCTCAGTGTAATCTAGGGAGATGTGACTGATTAGCTTGTCCCCGAGACAGTGCAGTACAATAAGAAACAGTGAATTCTACGCATGAACTTACCCTGTCTATCTTCACCCTGACCTTGGCTGCTGGCGGGGTTGGACCATTGTCCAGGTACGCCGGTATCACCACGGGCTTGTTGGGCCTGCTGTGCGGGATCACGTTCGAATCTGTTACCAGTTTCCATAATTCCGAAAGTTCGACTTGGTCGAGGTGGTTAATAATGAAGAGAGATGCGTCAAGAGTGCATGGGCTTGGCTTGGACTTTATATATCTCATTCAGCAGTGGATCGAGATACGGTGACGATGGACTGACGTCGACTGACGCCAGATTTGCGTTGAGGGTGGGAACGGGAACAGAGGCGCTCCTGTCTCTGTCGGGAAAAGCATTACGCATGAAATGTCACAAATATAGGAAATTAATGCCCTTTTAACAGAGAAATGCTTGGCCTCCCACACGGATGCAGTGATGATCGAATCTTCGGAACCCCTTTCTTCGATGAGAGGAAAAGGCTTACAATTGCTAATAAGCGAGAATAGTCAACGCCTGCAGGCACAGAGTTTGTTTCCCAGGCAATAGTGCAGAGTTTCCTCTTACATCTACAAGCAAAGTTCTTAGACACCGGTAGTGTTTAATTTTCGGCACTATGCGAAGAAGACATCAAATCTTGGGCTCTTGTAAATCTAAGTCCCTACTAACTGTTATCATTGACTTCGTTGGAAAGAAAGGTATGGCTCTCACTGGCAAATGGAGGGAAATTTGGTAGGGCTTAGACGCTAATGTCATTACCTTCTTTCGCAAGTGGAGCTCGCTACAGGCTTGAAGAGCATCCTTGGATATTTTGCATAGATATGGAGATAATTTCTACGACATTTGTCAAGCCACAACGGATTAACGAACGCGGGGCCGTGATCGACGTCATTGAGATTGTGTGTCAGAGACACGGCCATTGAAAGGTTTGAACTGAAATATGACTTACGAGACGTAAGATTCTGCATCTGGTCCCATTGATGCCCAAATGAGGACTGCCCGTAAACGAAACTTGTCTCACCAGGGAGAAAGCACCGTCCTCAGTTTCCACCTACAATTACTACGAGGAACGTACGGTCTCAACCCTCGTGATCTGTCGCCAGACGTAGACCCACTTGCCTGGAATTCGGAAGCGAAGCGACTTTGGATTAACCTAAACCCTCGAACTGATTACTTTACTGTATTATACTTTGCCCCCGCAGACCCGGGTCGGTCCCCTTGGGTAAATCATCATCAATACGATGCGATCGTCGGTCTCTGGGTGGCCATTGTAACCCAGACCCACAGGGAGCTTCGCGCGGATTTCCCCTCCAAGAAGCTCGTGATCGCGAAAACTGACAGAATGCAGGAGAGCTGAGGTAGTTGGCCGAAAATATCACGTTTCACGAGCTGATGGTGGGGCAAGTAGCGCCACTACGGAGCCACTCTGTCCCCCAAGCCAGGACAGTCAGGCGGAGGCGGATGACATATATCCGAGGAGGATATACTCCACTGGCACTGCGAATATGACCGCAACGGCCTTATCCGAGATCCGAAGAGGGTACAACCCTGAAAAGGAAGACAAGTCCGGAGGGGCGACAGGTCAATTTGCCGGCCATGTGCATAGATAATGTGCGCCACCACTATCATGTGGTACAGTACTGACTGAGAGCAGTTTGAAGTCGTCGCCGGAGGTGTGGCGTTTGCAGAAGATTACGTACACACACAACCAACGGTCGCGCAAATGCTGACGTTTTCACATCCGCCCATATGTGAAAATGCTCATCATGAACGTATCTGAGTCATGGATGCATGAACAACGATAACGGAATATTGTAACATCGTAACAACATGCGTCAAGCTCCTGCCAGGCCGGGAGGAACTTGCTATTGCTATCAAACATGTGTCCACAATCTTCCATCCGAGTCGTCGTCTGCTCAGGCTCTGCCCTCGGGAACAAGAAGCAGACAGTATCCTTGATATGCCTTCACGCGAAGGAAACGCGGCACGACGTCAAGCCGTTAAAATACTCTGTATATCTTGCTCACGTCTACGGGATGTAAATCGGGACTAGACTGGGGAGCTTGGGCTTGTTTTTAGACATTGAAGGAATCGCGGGCGGCATCCGGTGTACACCCACGCTGTCCAATGTCGAAGGAGTCATGCTCGAATATCTGGGACAAGCCCCGACCTTACTATACCGTGGATGCACTAGATGAATGTCCGAATACCCCTGATCATGATATGCATTGCCCTGTCACATGGCCAGTGGACGTGCACACTCATCGACAAATCACATAAGAAGAGAACAGCGACCCATAGGTGCCACTTATGGTGGTGGCAGGTGGTGGCAGATGGCAAAAAGCACGACCCGAGAAGGGCAAGTTGACAGCTGGGAAAATTGACAGGGCCACCCCTCGACTGTTATCATACTTTGACCACCAAGGTGTTTGATTGATCCAATCCCCCAGTAAATGCCACACGGTAACAGCCCTCTGCTGGCGGTTGATATTGCACGGGATGGCGCGCAGTGCGGCCCAGTTGCGCATGGTGTTGTTCATGCACTCCCTCTGGGGCCGACTAATTTGATCCGACTCGAAGCGTGTGGCGTGTTGGGTGTCGAAGCCGTCAGGGTTGCCCAACCTGGGATCAGCGCAACCTAGCTCATGATACATGGGGCTTCTGCAGCTCGTATGCACCATGCTCGACGCATTTACGGCAGGATTGGCTACGTGGTGAGGGAGAGCCCTGCATAACTTGACGCGGGGATTCATAGCCGGTAAAAAAAAACATTAGTTTAACATATGGTTGCCGGAACAATTTACCATCTCCCAGGCTAAGGTTCGGAACATCAATAAATTTATAGATGCAAGGCCCCAAAAAACATGACGAGAGGTACCCAAATCCACTTAGTATCGTATCCTTTTCGTCCTTGTCGAGCTCTGGAATTTCGACGTCTCTCTCCGCAACCGTCTGTGTATGAGTGAGCACAAATCAGCCAAAAAGTGCGACATCGAAGGTAAACACACGATCGAACGCACCTGCTCGCACGCTCCCGCTCGATCTCTCGCCTCTCCACCTCCTCCTGAGACAACATTTCCCATCGCGTCTTGAACTCTTCTGCCTCTGCCCAGTCTCTCCACACGCTCCGGAGGATCCTGGGGCCCCTTCCCTCCCTTGGTGTACGACCCCACCCCAACCCCAAACCAGTTTTATCCTTCATTAGGCCCAACCCGCTCTTGTCCTTCTGACCGTCTTCCGTCGTCGCAGCCTGCTCTGTTGGGAACCCACCAATAACCCCCCACTCTATCGCATCTTTTTTGTGTCTCATAAGTTCTTCATGGATTGCATGCGCAATAAGGGGCTCTGCCTCGCCCGCGAGTCCGAGGTCGAGGCAGAGCCTGTGAGTGAACTCTTCTGGTGTGAGCCCAGAGCGCAAGTCCCACTCGATATGATCCAACAAGTGGTGGTTGTCCACCTGCACATCGATCTGGGTAGTATGAGTCGGTGAGATATATTTGTAAGACGGGAGGAAATATGAGACGCACACTGAGAATAACGCGGCACTCGGGGACCTCGTCGCCCCCATCGCCCCCTCCGTCAACGGCTACCTCCATGCTTCCTACGCCATCCTGGTCTTCTAGTTGAGCGCGGATCTGTGCTGCGACGGTGTCTGTCCACGGTGCTGCTGGTAAGTCGAGATCTGCACAGAACGTGCGGGCAAATTCCTCTGGTGTGACCAGTGATTCGTGTAAGTTCCAAACAAAGCAGTCGCGGATGCGGTGTGTCTCCGTCTCGAATTCAACACGAATGGGAACAAGTGCAACCGGGCGTTCGGCCTGATCCGCAAGCTGTTCCTCCGAACTAAGGAGCACAAGCAGAAAAACGGAATATATCACTGATGATCCCGCGGCAAATAACGAAGGGCAGGACAACTCACAAATCCCCGTGTTTTGTCTGTGCAAACGGTTTCGCGGTTATGAAACGCGAAGGAGGTATCAGACCAAGATAGCTTTGATCTAGATCCGTCCGAGACGACGCGCCTGCCACAGCGGAAACAGGGGTGCCCGTATTATACAGGCTAATCCCATTAACCGCACGAGTTGGACCGCGTGCCGCACGTATCGCCGTCCGCGTTCCACCACTCGCAACAAAGTCGGATCCGTCCGAGTCGACCTCACCTGCATCGGGGATATCATCGCCTGAACCGGGGTCAGCGTAGCTCACGACAGCACCACGTCTCGGGCGTGTGGAGGTTGATGCGGTCGTCGCGGCGGCAGTGACCCCTGACAATCCGGAGAGGATGGGTTGTACAAGAAGGGTCGCGCCTGTTTGTAGGCGCGACGCGTAGGTTGATTGGATAGCTTGTGGTATTGTAGGTAATGGCGCGCGCGGCCTGGTGTTCCGGGGATCAGTCGGTAGTATCGGTGCCATGGCGATGGGAGGAATCGTGGGTGTTGGCTGGTATGCGAGGGGTTGGATGTGTGGGATGACAACGGGCGCGGGCGTCACGGGAGTTGCAGACGCAGGCGCAAGATTGCTACTTTTCGCATGACGGCTACGCCGCGAGGCCGTGCGCGGCGGAGGAGTCGAAGATGTTGACCAGTTGGCAATGTTTTTCTGGTAGGCTGTTCCGAGCGCGGTGATGAATAATACGGAGAAAACTTGCGAAGAGCGGATCGCTTACCGGCTGTCCGTTGAGGAGTTGGCGCGGCATAGGCCTGATACTGGGTCCCACTGGCCGCATGAGAGAGCTGGCTGATGGTTTGCCTGAGCTGGCTGTCAGACATTGTGCCAAACTGGAGTGTGTTGAAGGATGGCTGGGGGAGGCCAGGAACAGGCGCTGAGCGCTGGCTGGAGTCGCCGGAGGAGGCCATTGCTGACAGAGGGAACGATGACAGAAAAGAGAGCCTTTTTTGGTGAACCGTCGACGCGTGTCTTACACAACAACAAGCAGTGGCAGCGGGGGCGTCTCAGTCTTCGAGTTGGCGGTGGTGGCAGCGGTCTCAAGTCAAGTAAATGATGGGCGTTCTCGCCTACAGACGCGTCCCCACTCCCATGTTCACCCGTCTCCCCTCTTCCCTCTCCCATCCAAGATCTTACTCGACAGCTCCCAACAAGGCCATCATCGACCTCTTGACACGATGTACGCATGCCTCTTGCCGTTCTCAGTAAGATACTCATCTTGGTCACTGTCCAGGTTTGAAAGAAGAGGATTCGAGCCCCTCACGCAACGCGTACAAAATTCGCTCTTTCCAGTCAGCAATCGCCACCATTTGTGAACACAATAAGCCCATTCGCTCCGGGGGTGAGGCCATCAAAGTACGCCATTCGTACTATTGACACGGTCCCCTCTTTTCATGCCGCCGCAGCTACGCGGTATCGGACTCGGCATTGCAAACCGTATAGACTTTTTTCTGCAGGGCAAAGAATATGTCTGTAGGCGTGTCCGAGTTGGCGTCCCTGGCATTTGCTGATGCCTCACTACCCATGCAGGACGAGGGATTGAGGGGCCGTCTATTGGCTATCGAAACATTTCAAAAGATTCCTGGGATTGGGTGCGTTTTCCTTTTACTCAGTTATTGTCATATGTCGGTTCTCTTAGTTTGGTTTTGCAGGGAGCGAACGGCGACGAACCTGGTCAACGCTGGCGCCGCGTCTGTGTCTGACCTTCGCCTCCCTCAATACCAGTCCCTCTTAACTCCAATCCAAAAAGTCGGCGTTCTATATGGTGACCACATGACAAGACCAATACCTCGCGCTGAAGCCGAGGAAATCGCGGTACGAGCGAGCCCCTGCCCCATTCCTTCCATTGTCCGCATAATGCTTATCACTGTAAAAGGCCTTCGTCCGCTACCACATCTCCGGCAACTTTGAAGTACACTTAACAGGGGCATAGTGAGTCGAGAAATTGCATTCAACTTTGTGTTTCGTACTCAAGAGAACACAAAACGCCCCTACTCAAAGCCGACGTGAATCTGCAGAGCTCCCAGGGGTGTCCATCCTCCTTTTCCACCCCCAACACATTCACGTTCCTGTCCCTCCACCCCTTCCATCTCCCTCAACGGCGGCAGTGGCGGGTGTGCCAGGGAAAACACCTGTCCGGACTCGAGGAAGACAGCACATGCCCTTCCTTCAGGTGAATTCGTCCGCTGCACAACGCGAGACCTCACCGCTTCTCCAGGACGTTGTCCGCCCACTCCAAGCAGCGGGTCTACTCGCTGCAACGCTCGGCGCAGACCCGCGCAAGTGGCGTGGCGTGGCGTTACTTCCGCAACGTATTCATGCTGACATGGATCCGCTCGGCGACGCATGGCAAGTAGTCGGCGATCGGATGAGGGACATCCGTGGCACGCGGGGCAAGTACGTTCGCCTTGATCTCAGGTGGGACAGTCTCCCCTCTTCTCATTCTTTCCTCCCGTGCCGGGATTTCTGATCATTCTGGGTCGACCCAAAAAAATTGAACGCCATACGCATGACATTAGTCTTGCACCTCTTAAATCTCGTGGCGCGGCGCAAATCATCCTGACGGGCGATGAGGAGCTTGTGCGTATCGCGCGCATCGCAGCCGCGCGACATGGGATGTACCTGGACGAGTACGGCCTATGGCGCTGGCACTCCTCCGAAGAAGCATCGCTTGAATCTAGATTCGGTGACAATGCCGACGTCGATACGGACGCAGAAGAAAGGAGAACGCTGCGACCGAACGGCTATTGGGAACTCGTCGAGGGCGAAAACGAGGATAGGATCCTCGACGAGCTCGAGCTTGGCTCGATCGCACCGCAGAGACGAAACTTTCGGTTCCTCACGAGCAAAAAGCGTGCTTCGGCGCGGGCTGGCACGCTCGATTACAGTTCGGCGGTGGATGACGCGGGTCCGAGTCGGCGGGAACGAAATGGCAATGGCACTCATTCGGACGAAGAAAATAGTTGATTTTCGATTAACTTATCCTTGGCCAGTGACCCCGAGCCACGACGTAAAGAATTCTGTGGAAAAGTACCCGCCGTGAGCTCGTTACATTTAATATATACCTACTCGTCCCACGCATTATCCCACTTGTATCATAACGCTTCATCTCATCCCAAAGACAGTTTTTTCAAGGCCACCAGAGGCAGGGACCGAGTATCTCGCTTGCCGCTCTCATCGTGCTCAGTCGGTGGCCGCCCTCACACCATGCAGAACCTCTTCGACGTGCTCAGCATGATTGGCACGTGTAGCGCATCGCTCTCGCCCCTGCTGCTGCCAGAAGTCGGGGTCGGGGTTCGAAGCTTCTTTGACAGTATAATACTGTAAAACGGACGGGACAGTGCACGACACTGGCTAGTACTGGCAAGGCCTGTCCATGCGTGGCTGATGGCAGCGGCAGTACAATAGTAATCTCGGAGCCAGACAGTGGTATAATATAAGCTCCAAGCAAGTCCTGCTCGAACTACACCCACTGGCGAACCCTAACACACAACTTTCAGTTACTCTTTTTGAGTTTTTGAGCTTTTTTTTGGGTGCGTTTTGGGTGGGTGTTGGAATGGAAACTTGGATTGGCAGAAGAAACAGTGGCTTATCTACAGTATCTAGGCGTAGGATGTAGATGTACTCTATGATGAGGGGTGATCTCTTTGGAAAGCAAAGAACGAGTTTCTCGTCTATCAAACTGTGTTCATCTAAATGACTGGTACCTACCACAGTTTTTTTCTACTGACCGTCCTCCGCATTATGCAAATGCACTTATAACTAACATACCGTCAATCCGCCCGCCTTCCCCGGGCATTTCATTTCTAGTTTTTTTCAGTACCAAATGCTCCGCGTCCGGTGTGTAGGCAGCATAGGCAGCGTTTTGATACCTTCGATCCTATCTTGACCCACTTCGAGCCTCTTCGCCAAATCCCACAGAAAAAAGTCGATAAGCACGCTGCTGGTACCCACCGGCGCGCGGCCGTCCGCGCGCAAAGCCGCAGCAACACGTTCCACAGCGATGATCGATGCGGCACGTATGGCGATCTCCTCGCGCGCACCGCTCGGAAATTCTTCGTGCGCCTCGAGGGAACAGACGAGCGACGGGTCGTAGGTGAGTATTCGGAGGTGGTGGAGGATCTGCGGGACGCGATAGTCTGCGAACATGGTGAGTTGGCCGATACCGTGCGGGAAGAGTGGGTGTGGATCGGTGTCGGAGGATGGGGAGAAGGCTGCCCAAGTCTCAGCGATCATGATTTGAGCACGTTTCCAGAAGAAGACTGTTCAATGGGTGAGCAATCAGTGTGCGTGTATGCGTGCGATAGGGGAATGGCATATACAGACCTCGACGTCCCTCGAACCAGTGCTCATCCCGGAAGGATGGGAACGTATCTGTGACCATCTGCGCGAGTTGTAGTGCGGTACCGTCGTTGTCATATCGGCGCTGGAACGCCTCGATGAATCCTTGAAACGATCCACCGAAATCCTAAATCCAAGTCGAACGTGTCGAGTCATTCGGTATGCTGAACTGTGACAGTGACGCAACAAAGCCAACGCTTACTGCACAAAGGATGGCACCAACTTCACGCATGATGGCGATGCGTTCTGGTAATAGCGGGATGTCCTCGCTCGCCTTGGGTGCGCCGCGGAAGACGTGCTCTATGAGACTGTCGGGACAGCGTTCTTCGGATGCATAGAACGAGGGGTCTGTGATAGGAATACCCTCTTCCAATGCTAAAATGACAATTTGGATGCCCGCGGGTATTCATTGTCATTAAAGTTATTGCCCAGCCCCGAAAGAAAAGAAAAAAAGGATCATCAGCTACGCATTAAATTGAAATTCTACGTGGCGGGCACCGGCGTAACTGAAACACAAATAGCTTACCTTTATCCAGGGCAGCGACAAGGCTCCAATATCCGGTATGCACTACGTGGCGGTGGTCGCTGCTCTCCCAACCTTCGCGCCACTCGACGCCGAAACAATCATCGGAGCCATCGAGGTGAGACCAGAAACTGAAATTGAGAGACGAGATGAGGAAGATCCAATCCAGCGTCGCGCGTGTACCGGGATGGGCAGGATCGTAGGGTTCCGGCGGGCAGAGGTGGAGAGGGTGGGTATGCCATGTGCGCGGGGTATATCCGTCTTTGACGAAACGGTTTCCTATCTGTTAGCATGTGTAATGTGAGAGCCACTGGTGAGGGTGAGAGGACCAAGAGCATACATATCGCGCCGCTACTGCCACGCCGTCATCGTTAATTTGAACGAGATGGACATTCTGTCAGTTTTATGGTGTCATAACATCGCTTGCCGCTTGAAGCGGCGTTTACGCGTACTTTGAGGACAAACTCGGCACTAGTTACGACGGGATTGACGGAATCTGAGGCATGCCCATAGTGATCTTCGAAAGTGGTAAGATCGCCTCCCTCTTGTAAGCGGGAGAGAATGGTCATCTGGCAGTCCAGTCGTCGGTGTTGGGATGAAGTGGAAATGTCCAGCCGAGTCATCGCGATTATATTATTTTTCACGCTCTCACATCGGCGTCAGACCAATTAAAACCTCCAATCCATGGCCTTGAGCTATTCGAGACCATCCACACTTGCCAACTTTAACGTTTAATGTTTAATCCATTACGAGCTCCCCGCGGACCGACGACCAACGGTGGCGTAGCGACGGCGCCCCATTTTAGCGAACGAACAAAAAAACTAGTATTAACATAACCCTGATTAATCCGCGGACATTTCAAGCCTTATCGCAATCCACTCCGGGGGGGCTCAATCTTTCCTGGTCGGTTCTCGTGCACTAGCCTCCCCCGTCAATATCTGGTCTCCATGTTCCTTCAGCGTCGGCTACGTCAATGAAATAGTAAGTTTCTGGTCTCAATGCAGTGCTGCGAGGCATACTTTACGGAATATCTGATATCACCAACCAGTCATCAACCTTTACAAGGGCAGTAATACAGTAGGCTTGGCACTCACCGTCCCACGTGTCTTCTACTCTCGCATAATATGGGCAAGAGAAAAAATGTGAGTCTCGTCCTGTTAGAACTAAACGCGAGAGCCACAAACCTTTGCAAAAGCTAGAGAAAATATTTGATAAGGATTATCATTATCGACATCTCGGAGCAAGTCAATTGGACTTACCAATTACCTGATCCTTCCATGGGACTCTGCCAGTTGGGCTTGTAGGCGATGTACCCGACCCGTTGGGGTCCACGACATTTGGCTCATCTCCGGGTCCCGCGGCAGCTGTTGTTTTTCTGGTAAGAACCCTGTTTGGCCCCGAGAACGCCGATTGATCCTTACCTTGCTGGGGACCTGACGGTGGCACAGCAGTTTGTGGCTGGAGAGGAGGTGGGGACGACTGGCCCGGGAACAACGAAATTAGTATCAGGGACATAAACAAGCGAACTAACAGTTAACGCACCCGGACAGGGCGAGTCGTGATAGATGCCATTGACCCTTTGTTGCTGTCTGAAGTGTTGGATTTGCAGTTGTGGAGACGCAGGTCAACCGACTAGAAATATGGTGAACAGACTATGACGTCACCATGCCATGCTGATGTCATCAGTTCCACCTGCTTTCGCTGACCTGGGAGAGACATGATCTCGTGCTCCAAACTCCAAGCCAAGATGTCACAGGGAAACGGCGGCCGCCACCAGGCATCGGTTCTCTTAACTTACTCCATCTAACACCCCTTGCGTGAAATGGGAAATCCGTTTGGACCCTTCATGTCGTCCATCCAACGGACGCCTTCCGTTCGCCGAGGCACCAATGCCTACTACCTAGGCAAACGGAAACCGTCCACGCAGTACAGTGCTGCTCGGTGTTATCTGTTCCTCGTGGAAAGTATATTGTTCGGCGCCTTGATCGTTTCGTTTG